>JAABUX010000104.1_pt1 | contig 143846 bp, 125 predicted proteins | sample 5561851 | NCBI WGS metagenome assembly JAABUX01 (sample SAMN10711883, study PRJNA513361) | rock metagenome | isolation source: Antarctica rocks | place: Antarctica: Victoria Land, Richard Nunatak red sandstone | collected 2016-01-03
CTCTTTAGACTCGTAGTTTGTTACGCTCATAGCTAATAATCACCTCGTTGCGAAGATCTTCCCAGATCTCGTGGTACAGTTGGACGAAACGCGGCTCGAAGCGGATTTCCGCCACGTTGCGAGGACGCGGCAGATCGATGGTATAGATCCCCTTGACGGTTGCCGGCCCGGCAGTGAGCACGCACACCCGGTCGGCTAGGGAGATGGCCTCCTCGAGGTCGTGAGTGACGAAGATCACCGAGGCCGAAATGGAGGACCACATGTGCAGCAGTTCGTCTTCCATCATGGTCCGTGTCTGCACATCAAGCGCACTGAACGGCTCGTCCATCAACAGGATCTGCGGCTCGTTGATAAAGGTCTGGGCCAACGCGACACGCTTACGCATGCCGCCCGAGAGTTGGTGCGGGTAGTGGTTCTCGAACCCAGACAGCCCAACGCGCGCGATCCAGTCATGAGCGCGTTCCAGTGCCTCGGCCTTTCGCTGACCGCGGAACAGCGGACCCGTGGCGACGTTGCTGAGTACACTCTTCCACGGGAAGACGGCATCAGTCTGGAAAACATAGCCAATGCGCGAATCAATGCCTTGTACGGGCTTGCCCATCACCTGCACCGAACCTTCACTGGACCGCTCCAGCCCGGAAATAAGGCTCAGCGTGGTGGATTTGCCGCAGCCGGTCGGTCCAACCACGGCGACGAACTCGCCGGGAGCGACTGTCAGGTTGATGTCGCGGATTGCGGTATACGCCTTGCCAGTTGGCGTCGGAAACCGCTTGGTGACATCGCGTAATTCGATGGCATAGGTGCCCTGCTCCGATGCATTTTGTGTACTAGTTGATACATCTTTAATAGGGAGAGAGTTGTTCACAAGACTCCTTTCATGAGTAGTCTTCTGCCAGCACTGCATATGTAGCAGCGCAAGTCGTTGCTCGCGAGCAGGCGGTGTGTGCGAAGCACGGACTGGTTACCATCTCGAAATGAGTGAACCGTTACATGCGCCTGTAATGAGAGTGTAGTTGATTGGACGTAAACAGCGCATAAACGTGACCGCCCCCGGCGTAAATAAAACGTAAACATTCTTCCCCTCCCGTTCGCCAGTCTCTCAGGTCCAACCTTCGCCATAGCGTCATCGTGGTTCCGTGAACGGAACGTGTCTTGGAAAGCCGCTGTTTTTTAGAACATACTCTGGCATAGAGATGCGGAAAACGTGGATGCAACATGAGGCTCACTCTTGTTTGAGCAAGCTGCTATGCGGAATGTGGAGAAGTATATGTCCGTTGTATGTATGGTGAAGAAGAAGTGTACACGCCATTTGCATCCAATCGACTACACGGTCATTAAAGATGCATCCTGCAATTCACGCATCCTGTGACGGCGGCACGTCCGTTGCTCGCACACACCACCTGTTCGCGAGCAGCGACTCGCGCTGCTCCCTACGCAATGATTGGGCGGCCACAGTGATATAATAGACCAATATCGATACGCTCGTGCGGTATGCGACAGAGGACGTATCGGCTTAAGAACCGCATAGACCACCTGACTAGCTATGTCTCAATGGCAAGAGAGTATGCACTGTCTTCGTTGCGCTCGATGAGCGCATTAGGACCGAAGTATCTGGTGGTCGTTGGAGTTTTGACAGACGTGTACACGGATCACACAACAGAATTCGCTGAGGAATACTGGCTATGCTACATTTTAAGCGTCGATCTCTCCTGGTACAATTGCTGAGCGTGTATCTCGCCTTTGTTGTCGTCGTGCTGATCGGAGGTATGATAGTCAACACTGTAGTCGAGCAGGAACTACGCACGGATGCCCAGGCTTCAGACCAGGCACTGGCTCAGGAAATCGCCGTCGAGACCAGTCTTCATCTGAGTGATTCTGAGAGTTCGCTTGCCAGATTAGGCAACCTTGCAGTACAGGCCGATACGCCTGCTGCGCTGGTGAGCCTCTTCCAAGCTTTCCAGGCCGCTCGCAGCGACGTAGATCAAGTCTACTGGCTCGACCCGGTGGGAGCCGTGGTCGTCTCCTGCCCACAGCTGCCGGGCACGTGCCAGAACAAGGTAAAGGCAGAATTCTCGCCGCCCGATGTCATCCAGCGCGCCCTCACGGCTCCCGGCCCGGTCTTCGAGGTGGGCGCAGTAGTTGAACCAACCTTCAACGCTGGCGTCATCATCGCGTACCCTGCCCATGATCGAGGCGGGAAGCTGGTCGGCATCGTAGCGGCCAGCTTCTCGCTCGCGAAACTCAGCGATCCCCTGGAGGCTGTCGTCAATGCACAGCGGGGCCAGGCTCGCCAGCTCATGATCAGCATCATCGATACTCACGGCGAGCTCATCGCCACGCCCGATCACACGCAAATATTGCGGACGGTGCTGAGCGAGGTACCAGGTGCAGATCAGGTCCTACAAGGCCGCACGGCATCACCACGGCAGGGACTAGGACCGGATGGGCAGGAGTGGCTTTTCAGCATCGTTCCCGTGTCGCACGTTGGCTGGGCTGTTGTTGTGCAGAGGCCAACTGACGAGGCACTGGCGGTCGTCACGCAGTTCCATCTCTGGTTACTGACGGCAGCACTGCTCTTCGCCATCGGCGGTCTGCTGTTCTGGCTCATACTGCTGGTCCGCGTCATCCGCCCCCTCCATACACTCGCCATCCAGCACCAGGCCCTGCCTGCCTCTGAGCAATCAATTCCAGTCCATGCGACCGTACTCGCCGAACGTTTCGACGAGGTGGGCGACCTGGCCCGTTCGCTCGTCCGCCTGGAGCGCGATGGACTGGAAAAACTCGGCGAGCTGCACACGCTGCTCGAAACCTCGAACGCCGTGGTCAGCTCACTTGACCCGCACGCCGTGGTCAACAAGATTATTCGCGAGGTGCGACAACTGGTGGATGTGCAGGCCGCAGCGGTGCTGTTGCCAGACGAACAGGGCGTGTTGCGTGTGCTGGAAAGCTCCGGCCATAGCAAACGCTACGACCAGGGACTCTCCCTGTCTTCTGAGAACGCAAGTTCGTCTGCGGTGCTGGCGCTCAGTTCTGGGAAGCCAGTGCAGAAACTGCTCGGTCCTGAGCAACCATCGTTCTCCTACGACGAAGGCTTCCGCTCGGTGTTGGCGATCCCGATCATCAGTCGCCATGCGGGGGGCGTGATCCTGCTGGTGCATCGTACCGAGCCTCATCCTTTTCATCAGAACGAGATTGACTTGCTGCTGACATTCGCGAACTACGCCACGCTTGCCTGGGAACACGCGGTGCTCTACGAGCGTAGCGATGAGCGGCTGCGCGAAGTAGCGCGAGAGAACGAGTGGCTGTACCAGCAGGCCTCAGAGGAAAAGCAGAAGCTGGAGGCAATCATGGGCAGTATGAGCGATGGGCTGGTGCTGACAGGCACCGACGGGACGGTCCTGTATGCCAATCTGGGCGCAAGCACTCTTGTTGAACTGCCCAGCGAAGGTTTGGAAGGCCAAACCATCAGCGTACTCTACGATACGTTGTGCATGGCGGCAGTGAATCCCGCCGATTGCGAGCGGGTCCTGGCGCAGGCTAAGTCCGCCGAAGCCCCGGAGGTAGTTGTTGAAATCAAGCGAAGCGGGCAGCGACGTGCCATCCATTTGCGTCTGTTTGACGTGGGTGACGAGTCAGGTCGGGCCATTGGGCGCGGTCTGCTGCTGCGCGATGTAACGCGCGAGCGTGAGCTTGATGAGTTCAAGACGACGTTGCTGGCGGCGGTCGGCCACGAATTACGCACGCCACTCGCGGCGATCAAAGGCTATGCCTCGACGCTGCTTCAGAAAGACGTGACCTGGTCACCTGCAGATCAGCACCATTTCTTGCTGACGATCAGCAGCGAAGCGGACCGACTGGCTCAGCTCGTCAGCAATCTGCTCGACCTCTCGCGCCAGGAAGCTGGGCTGCTCCTCCTCAATCGCGTACCTACCAGGGTGCAGGATATCGTCACGAAGACTATCGAGCGGCTGAGCCACCCGAATGTCACGATATCTCTGCACATCCCTGACAACCTGCCTCTGGTCAACGTGGACAGAGCACGCATAGAGATCGTACTCCACAACCTGGTCGCTAACGCGCTGGTGTATGGGAAGGACGAAATCTGTCTCACCGCCCAGAGGCGGGACGACGGGATTGTCGTATCAGTTGCGGACAATGGACCTGGCATCGCTCCCGACGAACTGCCTCATGTGTTCGAGCGTTTCTACCGGGCACGCCATGGCTACCAACAGTATTCTGGCGGCACTGGCCTCGGACTGACCATCTGCAAGGCCTTCATCGAGGCCCATGAAAGCACCATCTGGGCAGAGAGCAACACGCAAGGCACCACTCTCTCGTTCTCATTGCCGCTCGTTTCGCCTACAGTTGCCGCTGTACCCGTTGATACAGCGGCAACATAACTCTCAACACAGGAAAGGAGGTGCGTTATGACGACGAAGGCGAAGCGCATCCTGCTCGCCGAAGATGAAGTCGCGTTGCGCGACTTCATCAGTAGGAATTTGCACATACGTGGCTTCGAGGTACTGGAAGCGAGCAATGGATTGGAGGCGGTGGCCCTGTGGGAGCGCGAAGACCCCCATTTGCTGATTCTGGACATTATGATGCCACACATGGATGGCCTGGAAGTCTGTCGGCGCATACGTGAGCACTCTGTCGTACCCATTATCGTGTTGACCGCACTGGATACGGAAAGCGACAAGGTCACCGCGCTGGATCTGGGTGCAGACGATTACCTGACCAAGCCGTTTGGGGTGGAAGAACTTCTGGCCCGTGTGCGTGCCGTGTTGCGCCGCACCCAATCGGAGACGATGCCGCTCACAGGCGGCTTAAAGCAATTTGGCGATCTTGAGATCGACCTTGCAGGGCATGTTGTGAAATTGCAGGGGGTGGAGGTGCGACTGTCGCCAACCGAGTTCTCCCTTCTGGGGCAATTGATCACCAATGCAGGCAAGGTACTCACGCATCGCCTACTACTACAGCGGATTTGGGGACCCGAATACGGTAGCGAGGCCGTATATCTGCGCGTGTATATCAACCGTTTGCGCCAGAAGCTCGAGTCCGACCCAGCCAATCCACGCTACATCCTCACTGAGCCGGGCGTTGGATATCGCTTTGCGCCTTAAAGTGAGCACGTATGCAAATAACCTCCTTCAATGTATAATAGCAGCGACCTTTGCTGAAGTCGATGCCACGTAAAAGGTACTTAATAAAGAATAACCTTGCTTTATAGCTCAAAGAAGGCTTTTGACTGGCTTGAGAGATGCAACGTACTCTATCGAGAGGCGAAAAGCGCGCCATAGTGCTCAACCTAATAGAGTTCATACAAGACCTAACCACGTTTAGCGAAAAGAATTTTAGCAAAATCTACCGTGCTGACGTTACTTCGATTGGAATAAGTGGTCCTGCTGGCGCTTCTATTATTACCACGAAAGACAAAGAGGAAAAGTTACATAGTTGAGAACATATCACTACCAATCAAATGGCAAACCAACGTAATTTTCCGCAAGACTGGTGGCTGATGCAGGCGAACTTACGGTATATTCAAGCTGCGAACGCTGCATACGTTGCTGAAACGTGTCGTCATCAGGGAAACGATGCAGCATAGAGGTCATCCACCAGGAAAAGTGTTCTGTACGCCAGACACGTCGTAAACAGGTGGTCGAATATTCCTCTAATAAATGCTCCTGCTTCTGTGTATAGAAGAGAGTAAAAGCGCGAGCAAGGTTACGAACATCAGCTACTGCTAGATTCAACCCTTTTGCGCCCGTCGGGGGCACGATATGGGCGGCATCGCCAGCCAGGAAGAGGCGTCCATACTGCATAGGTTCGATGACAAAACTCCGCATTGCCAGGATACTTTTCTGGGTGATTGGTCCCACTTGCAATGACCAGCTATCCTTCGTCTCCAGGCGTTGTTGCAGTTCTTCGAGAATCATTGCATCTGACCAGTTGGCTATATTATCATGCGGGTCACATTGAATATACATGCGTTGCAGTTCTGGCGAACGTGTACTGACAAGGGCAAAGCCATGTTCATGATAGGCATAAATCAACTCATTGGCAGATGGTGGTGCCTGCATCAGGATACCAAGCCAGCCAAAGGGATATGAACGCGTAAACACTTTTTGTTGCGAAACTGGAATGGAAGCCCTGGAAATACCATGAAAACCATCGCAACCAGCAATAAAATCGCATTGTATCTCCATCTGCTCATGCTCATGGACAAAGTGTATGCGCGGCAGTTGCGAAGAGACAGAGGAGAGATGAACATCTTCGACGTTGAAAAGAATTTGACCACCCTGACTGAGGCGTGCGTTGATAAAGTCTTTCACAACCTCGTGCTGTGGGTACAGAGTAATAGCACGCCCATTCGTCAATTCGTACAAGTTGATGCGATGACCACAACCGTCGAAGCGCAACTCGATGCCGTGATGAATTGGTCCTTCGCGCTTCATACGTTCTCCAACCCCTAGCTCCATCATCAGGTCTACCGTCCCCTGTTCAAGCACACCCGCGCGAATCGTCTCCTCAATCTCCTCTCGGCTCCGATTCTCAAGCACAATCGAATCAATCCCTTCTCTCGCCAACAGGAGTGACAGCAGCAAGCCTGCCGGACCCGCCCCAATGATGCCAACGCTTGTTCGCATGTTCACAGTTTGTCTCCTTGCAACAACTGAACCTCGCGATAGAATGCGAGGGCGCGATCAATAAATATATCTGCACTTCCTACATATGCGCTGGGGTCAAAAGCATAGTCGATCTCCTGGATGGAGAGGACGGTACGCACCTGTTCTTCTGCCAGCATAACTTGACGAAGCGGTATGGCTGAACTGACTGCCCGTTCACAGGCAGCTTGAACAATATGCTGCGCTTTCGCCTTTCCCATACGTGGAGCAAGAGCCATCGTCAATGATTCAGCCATAACTAAGCCATTGGTCAGATTGAGGTTTGCGCTCATGCGGTCCGGGTTGACCTGGAGATTATGCACACAGTGCTGAATGTGTTCAACGGTACTCGCGGTGAAGCCGAACAGATTAGGAATTGCCGCCCATTCTGCCTGCCAACCTCCGACGGCTCGCTCATGCTCCTGTACCATCGCCGCCACAATCACTGGCACCACGCCGAGAGCTTGCCGTGCAGATGCGAGCGCAAAAACGGCATCCACTGGATTGTGCTTCTGTGGCATCGCGGATGAGCCGCCCTTTCCTGGCATAGCACCTTCTGCCACCTCGCCAATCTCTGTCTGCGCGAGTAATACAATATCGTTTGCGATCTTCGCCATTGCACCTGCGACCACACCAAGCGTCGAGGCGATCTCGGCGATGCGATCTCGTTCGGTATGCCAGGGAAGATCGGGAACACCCAGCCCTAGCTCTGCGGCAAGGAGTTCTACGACGCGCAGGCCATTGTCGCCAAGAGCGGCGAGCGTGCCAGCAGCACCTCCCAACTGCACCACCAGCGTTCGCGCCAGATGTTCATGTAAAGCGTGTAACTGGCGAACCGTAAGAGCCAACCAGCGTGCAGCTTTGAGGCCGAATGTGAGCGGCACGGCTTGCTGTAAGAGGGTGCGCCCAATCATAAGGGTATGTTTATGTTGTTCAGCAAGTCTCGCACACGCCGCACACACGCCATTTACTTCGGCTATAAGAAGCTTGAGACCATCGCGCATCTGAAGCATGAGTGCAGTATCAATCGCGTCCTGGCTCGTGGCTCCCCAATGAACAAACTTCTGTGCCTCGCCCTCTATCTGTGCTGAGAGCATGTGTACCAGAGGAATAGCAGGTGTGCCTGCTCGTGCCGCTTCTTGATAGAGGGCCGCAACATCGAACAGTTCCACACGACAACTGCTTGTAATGGCATCAGCCGCCTGCTGTGGGATGATGCCAACGCGAGCCTCCGCCTGAGCAAGGGCAGACTCGAACGCTAGCATACCCCGCACATGCGCTTCGGAAGAGAAAGCGGCAACCATACGCGGCGTATTGAACAAGAGATCGGCTGCATCCGACATGTAACCTTGCCTTTCCAGCACAAACCAGTTTCGTTTCCGTACAGAGAGCGGTTATTGACAGGGCATCATCAGACGTTGAAAAATACGGTCTCGTTCACTCCTTGCAGAACGATATTGAAACGGTAAATGACCGATGTGCCATTGATTTCGCGTCTTGCTAACAAGGTTGTGCGTCGTTTAGCAGGCACAAGTTGCAATATTGGGTCTTCGGCGTTGGTAGGTTCATTCGCCAAGTAGAGGCGCGTCACAAGATGATTGAGTAGACCACGTGCGAAAACCGTCACATTGATATGTGGTGCCTGGATTCGCTCTCCATCGAATGGGATGGAACCAGGCTTGATCGTCTCGAACCAGTAGTTCCCGTCTTCGTCTGTGCCAGAACGACCAAAACCTGAAAAAGATGAGTCCAACGTTGCAGGTCCTGAATCTGCGGGGTGGTTATAGCGACCATGCGCGTTGGTCTGCCAGATTTCGACCATCGCATCGGGAATCGGCACGCTATTGCCATCGAGGACGCGCCCGATGATACGAATACGCTCACCAATAGTCTCTGGCTGCACTAGCACATTGCGACGACCACCCTCTCGCAAGAGAGCAGGTGAAAAGAAGGGTCCAACCGTTTGTGAGCCAGTCAGGGGTAGCATGTTCATTGTTACGCTCCTTCTGACCTTGCTACTTCAAAGGGTGTAGCAAAGGGTCCACGCACAACAATATCCCAACGATAGCCAAGTGCCCACTCTTCCTCGGTCAGGTTGTGGTCATACGTAGCAATCAGACGCCGCCGTGCCTGCTCGGTTGGCACCGATTGCATGATGGGGTCTAATTGGTGAAGTGGATCGTCGGGAAAGTACATCTGCGTTACCAGGCGCGAGAGCATAGATGGGCCAAATACTGAGAAATGGATATGAGCGGGACGCCATGCATTGGTGTGATTCTTCCACGGATATGCTCCTGGACGAATCGTCAGGAAGCGATAGATGCCCTCTTTATTCGTCAAGCAACGACCCATACCGAGAAAATTCGGGTCGAGTGGTCCCGGCCACTGATCGCGTTTGTGCTGGTAACGACCAGCAGCATTGGCCTGCCAGATTTCAAGCAGTGTGTTTGGTACCGCATTACCAGAATCGTCGAGTACGCGACCAGTGACAATGATACGCTGTCCAATCGCCTCACCGCCAGTTCCTGCGTTGCGCGTGAGATCGGCATCCTCTGCTGTGACGGCACTGATGACTGGCCCTGGTCCAGTTAATTCAGAAATCGTCAGAGGCACATCGACTAACGGCAGAGAAGGAGAACGACGGCGCGTGGATTGATACGCCTCGTACAAATAGGGAGGAAAAACCTCACGGTCTCCACGCACTATCGCGCCAATGGTAGTATCGTTCATGTGGTTATCCTCTGGCTTATTGCTGATTCTCTTCGGGTGGCGGTGTCTGAGCGTCAAATTCTTTCTTCGCTAACGAGAACGCTGTATTGGCGGCTGGAACTCCCGCGTAGATAGCGACATGCAATAGCACCTCTTTGATTTCCTGTGGGTCAACGCCGATGTTGTGGCTAGCATGAAGATGAGGGACTAGCTCGTCTCGCCCCAGAGCCGCGAGAATCGCAACGGTCACAAGACTACGTGTACGCAGATCGAGTTCTGGCCTTGCCCATACCGACCCCCAAGCCGTCTCGGTAATGAAACGTTGAAAGTCGGCATCAAACTCGGTTATGGAACGTTGCTTTTGCTCGACATACTCGCTACCCATTACCTCTTTCCGCATCTTCATACCGCTATCGTAACGTGATTCCGTCATGACACTTGCTCCTGTAGACTACGTTCAAAATGCCGCTTGCAGGCGGGACAGCAGAAGTAGAAATCTTGCCCATTATGACTCACATGGTGTCGAGCGTTGGCTATTTCGACTTCCATACCACAAATAGGATCAATAGCTGTCGTAGCGAGTGTTCCAGTGTCAGGCTCGCTCATGTGTATATGCTCTTCTCCGGGCACCTGCGGTTCATGAGCAATGTGACCCAATCTCCGTACCTGTACCAGTTCGGCCAGAATACTCGACGCGATCTCTGCAGGTGTGACCGCGCCGACATCAACACCAGCCGGAGCTTTCAGGCGTGCAAGTTGCTCATCGGTGATGCCGGATGAGTGCAGGTATTCTCGGCAAGCGTCCGCACGCCGATGGCTCGCTACCATACCAACATAGGGAGCAGGACTACGCAACGCCTGTTCCAATGCATCCTCATCATATTGTCCGTGTGTAGCTACGACGACCAGCGTGCGTTCGTTGATCTGTACCTGCGATAGGTCGGGCTGGTCAAGTTGTGTCACGGCAAAATCGAGGACGGGTGCAAGCTGACTTAGAGCGTGGATAACCGGTGAGTCGCCAACCAACACAAGTTGCGGAACTGGCAGGTGTGGTTCGATATAGATATCCAAGACGCCTCCACTGGTACAGGTCATAGGAAAGACGCGCACATCGTTATGCACAACACCTATATCCTGTGCGCCGAGGCGCAACAAATAGGCATCGCCGCCTTCACGTAGAACGCGCAGCGCCTCTCGTATCACCACAGGCTGGGCACAACTACCCCCAATCCATCCCGTAATGCTCCCATCTTCTCTAATGAGTGCCTTGGCACCCGGTTTTGCGGAGGTTGGTCTTTCACACCAGACAACTGTTGCCAACACAAACGGTGTTGTTGCTCGCGTGAGTTCTTGAGCAAGATCAAGTAGTGTCTGAGACATGGGTATACTCCTGAAAAAAGGCTCATACAGGCTACTCTCGTCTCTCTCGCAGAGACGAGAGTAGCCTGCGAGTGGGCTGACTAATCGGACGTTAGGCCCTTTTCCTTGAGAACGTTCCACACTTTCCATGGTGTAAGAGGTATGTCGATGTGGCGCACGCCGACATGAGCAAGCGCATCCACTACAGCATTCACAATCGCCTGTGGCGCACCAACCGTTGGTGATTCACCGATACCTTTGGCACCGATAGGGTGATGTGGCGAAGGCGTGACAGTTCTATCAATCTCCCAATTCGGTGTCTCCATCGACGTGGGAATGAGATAATCCTGGAAGTTTCCGCCCTGAATGTTGCCATCCGCGTCAAACGAAAGCTCTTCGTACATGGCTGGTGCTAGCCCTTGCGTTAAGCCGCCATGTACCTGTCCCTCGACCACCATAGGATTGATGACGGTCCCACAGTCGTCCACCGCCATGAAACGACGAATATGCACCTGCCCTGTGCCGCGATCAATATCCACTATACAGATGTAGGCCCCAAATGGATAGGTCAAGTTGGGCGGGTCGTAGTAGTTGACCGCCTCCAATCCAGGCTCCAGGTAGGGCGGACAATTCGTGTAGGCCGCGAACGCGAGTTCCTGGATGGTCTTGCCCTTAGCGGGGGCACCTTTGACAAAGAAACGTCCAGGCTCCCACTCAAGGTCTTCTTCACCAACCTCCAGCAGATAAGCGGCAATCTTTTTCGCCTTGTCACGCACTTTTCGAGCCGCCAACGCTGTCGCTGCACCCGCGACAGGCGTACTACGACTCGCATATGTGCCAAGACCATAAGGCGCAGTATCGGTATCGCCGTGTTCAACGTCAATATCATCGGGCGACATGCCTAACTCAGCCCCGATAATTTGGGCAAAGGTGGTTTCGTGCCCCTGACCCTGCGTTTGTGCGCCAATGCGTGCCAGAGCCTTGCCTGTTGGATGCACACGTATCTCACAACTGTCGAACATCTGAATGCCCGCGATATCGAAGTGCTTGCCCGGACCAGCACCCACAATCTCGGTGAAGGTCGAGATGCCAATGCCCATCAATTCGCCACGCGCTCGCTTCTCTAGCTGCTCACGGCGTAGCCCCTCGTAGTCTACGTTTTTCATTGCCAGACGCAACGACCCTTCATAGTTGCCACTATCAAAGGTCCAATCAAGGGCTGAGCGATAAGGAAACGCTTCGGGCTGAATAAAGTTTTGCAAGCGTAACTCTGCTGGGTCCTTGCCGATATCGTGCGCGAGTGTATCCATCATACGCTCAATTAAGTATGATGCCTCAGTGACACGGAACGAGCAACGATACGCAATACCACCAGGAGCTTTGTTGGTGTGTACGGCATCGACATCTACAAAGGCGTGTTTAAAATCATAGGACCCTGTACAGATGTGGAACAGGCCAGCAGGAAACTTTGTGGGTTGTGCAGCACCGTCAAAGGCTCCATGGTCTGCTAGTGTATGCACACGCAGCGCGTTGACCGTACCATCTTTACTCGCTGCAAGTTCCGCGTGAATATGATAGTCACGCGCAAAACCAGTACTGCCAATGTTCTCAGAACGGTCTTCAATCCATTTGACAGGCTTGCCTGTTTTCAGCGAGGCCACAACCGCACAGACATAACCGGGATAGATCGGCACCTTGTTGCCAAAACCACCACCAACATCGGGGGAGATGACACGAATACGGTGTTCGGGCAGACCAGCAACAATGGCAAAGAGTGTGCGGTGAGCATGGGGTGCCTGTGAGGTGAGCCAGATAGTCAGCTTTTGTGTTCCCTTGTGGTAGTCAGCAACACAGCCACATGTTTCAATAGGTGCGGGGTGAATACGCGGGATATACATATCCTGCTTGATAACCACACCGTTCGCCTCAGCCTGCACAAAGGCGTCGTCGGTCCCTGAACGATCACCCGTTTCCCAGTGATAAATCTGGTTCGTGGGTTGCTTGTCTTTTTTGTCGGGACGCAGCAACGGCGCATCTGCATCAAGAGCTTTTTTGGGGTCTATAACAACTTTTAATGGTTCGTAATCAACATCAACAGCTTCAACACCGTCGGCAGCGGCATAGCGACTGGTAGCGACGACGAAAGCGACTTCTTGCATCTGAAAATGCACACGGTCAAGGGCTAAGACTGCCTCCATGTCAGCAGAAAGCGTGGGCATCCAGGCAAGACCGGCAGCATCGAGGTCTTTACCTGTGATGACAGCGACTACTCCTGGTACCTTCATCGCTTCGCTGATATCAACATTCTTGATAAGCGCATGCGCGTAGGGACTTCGTACAATGTCACCATAGAGCATGCCAGGGAGTTGTACATCATCGACATAGTTGCCCTGACCACGGATAAAACGGGCATCTTCTTTACGCTTGACTGGTTCGCCGAGACCGTACTTGTTGTGTACTTCAGTTGACATTATTCGCCTCCCTGTGCGCCAGTGGCAACAAGCTCTGCCGAGCCTTGCATTTTTTCTGCGGCATATTGAACCGCTTTGATAATATTCACATATCCTGTACAACGACAGAGATTGCCGGAGATACCGACGCGAATTTCCTGCTCAGTGGGATGCGGGTTACGCTGCAACAGGGCAATGCTCGCTATCATCATACCAGGAGTGCAATAGCCACACTGCAAGGCGTGTTCTTCGTGAAAGCCCTCTTGTATAGGATGAAGCTTGTCGTTCTGTTCCAGGCCCTCGACGGTCATAATTTCGCGTCCATCGGCCTGCACCGCGAACATGGTACAGGATTTCGTGGCCTTGCCATCGACGAGAACAGTACAGGCACCGCAGGCAGAGGTGTCACAACCAATATGTGTGCCTGTGAGCCGCAAGCCATCGCGAATCCAATGTACAAGCAGAGTACGGGAATCAACGGTTTCTTCGTAGGCTATTCCATTGATAGTCACATGAATAGCATGTTTACTCATCTTATTCCCCTCCTGTTGCGCGGGCTAACGCTATCTTTAACGCACGCACACAAAGTGTACGCACCATAGCACGTTTGTATTCGGCAGGTCCACGAGAGTCACTTACGGGTTCGGAGGCGGTGGCGACGAGATCAGCGGCCTGATGAATAGTAGCCTCATCGAGTGATTTGCCACGTAAGAACTGCTCTGCCGCTTCTGCCTCGATGGGATGTGAGCCAACATTTGTCAAGCCGATGCCAGCATGGGTGACAAGCGCGCTACTCTCCATCGTCATACGTCCTTGCCCATCGAGCGATACTTGACCAGCACCACCAAATGTGAGATATACAGCAATGCCTACAATCGCATAGTCGCCTACTTTGCGCTTAAGCTTTACATAAGCTCCGCCACTGCTCTCGGAAGGCGCGGGAATGCGTATCTCAGTGAGTATTTCGTTCGGCTGAAGCGTGGTTTCAAAGGCCGAATCGGTGAAAAACTCCGCAATGGGAATGACACGTTCACCGTGTGGTCCCTCAGCGACTACGCTTGCACCAAGTGCCAGCATTGTTGCGGGATGATCGTTCGCGGGATCGGCGTGTACAAGGTTGCCACCAACCGTTGCCCAATTACGCACTACAGGATCGGCGATACTAGTGGATGTATCAAGGAGAATGGGATAACGCTGGCGAATTAGAGGTGAGTTGTCCAACTCCCCCTCGCGCGTAAGTGCCCCAATATGCAATGTCCCATCTGTTTCCTGAATGTATTCCAGGTTTTTGATACGATTGATATCGATCAAAATGGACGGGTTTGCCAGGCGAAACCGCAAGACGGGGATGAGACTGTGGCCGCCAGCAAGAATTTTGGCCTCGCTGCCATGTTGTTCCAGCAAGGCAACAGCTTCTGGGATGCTGTTTGCTACAACATAATCGAAGGAACCAGGAATCACTATACACCTCCAACAGTAATTGACGCGCAAATCACTGCGCTTCATAGAGATAGACGCCCAGCTATTCCATGTAGATGACCTAACGTTGGTTATCCGAATAGCACACTGATACGGAGGAATGCCTGTTGAGTAGAGTGTGCAGACTCTACCTTTGTCCAGTATACCATCTCACGCAAAGACAATGCTACCCTGTCATGTAGAGAATCTCATATTTAACGACTTCTAAAATACCCCCCATAACTAGTACTTACCAGTATTCTTAACGCTGAAAATTGACTTACCCCAGCCCTCTGTAGTATTTTCTAATTCTAGGAGAGATTTATTTGCTAGAGACGACGTTCCACTTCTATAAGAGGCGCGGCTAAGAAGTACTACTCTCTTCTTTATTCTTACAAATTGCTTGCTTATCTGATACACTTTTCAGTATATGAAGGTAAAAGCCCTACACGAATATTCAAATCGTACAACGTCTTCTTTTTTAGAAATGAAAAGAAATAATAATGGGAAAAGTTGTGGGGAATAAATCTTCATTTTATTCAATATATCGAAATATGCAGAGCTTTAAATAAAAAATATATAGGGCAACTACATAGCAACCAACGTAAGTTTGCTATGCTACATGAGGATCACCAAATTATGTCGAACACGATAGCACATGTAGAGACAGAGCAGTGTCAAGACCTATTCAATACCTCTATTCAGCATCTTTTCGAGTCTCAGGTTGAGCAAACACCAGCGGCGATAGCTGTCTTGTGCGATGACGCACGATTGACCTATCAAGAGTTAAACACACGCGCGAATCGTGTAGCCTATAGGTTACGAAGGCTAGGTGTAGGGGCAGAGACGCTCGTAGGCATCTACGTGGAACGCTCTCTCGACATGATTGTGGCACTTTTGGCTACCATGAAGGCTGGAGGAGCCTTTGTACCGCTCGATCCCACTCATCCACAGGAGCGACTGGCATTCATATTCAATGACAGTCAGGTTACGATTTTGTTAACACAGGAACGCTTACTTGGGCATCTCCCTGAGCATAACGCACAGGTTGTTTGTGTAGACATAGACAACGCCGCTGAGTTGCCATCTAGTAATCCTCCATGCGAGATTGATGGAGAGAATGCCGCCTACGTCATCTACACCTCCGGCTCTACAGGACAACCCAAGGGGGTGATTATTCCTCATGGCGCAATCGCGCAACACTGCCTTACTGTTCAAAAACATTTGCAATTGACGGCAAGTGATCGCGTGCTACAGTTCAGCACCCTCACATTTGATACTGCGCTAGAACAAATCTTTTCTACTCTCATTACAGGAGCAACACTGGTTTTACGCGGCCCCCAAGTGTGGACATCAACAGAGATGTATCAAAAGATTCTGGATTATCGTTTGACTGTGATGATTCTTCCTACAGCATACTGGCAACAGATGGTCTACGATTGGGTCAACGAGTCGAAAAAGATTGCATTGAGTTCGTTGCGTCTTGTAATAATTGGTGGAGACCGCCTACTTCCGCATTATGTTCAACTCTGGCAGCAGTTACCCATGCATGCGGTCCGTCTTCTCAATGCCTATGGGCCAACGGAGACGACAATATCGGCAACCATGTTCGATATCCTCCCACACGAAGAAAGATTTGAAAGAGTTCCTATTGGTCGTGCGCTTGGTGCGCGAACACTACACATCTTAGACGAACAGGGCAACCCTGTTATGCGTGGAGACTCTGGCGAACTGTACATTGGTGGACCCCTGCTGGCACGAGGGTACCTGCATCGTCCAGAGCTAACGGCGGAACGCTTTGTGCTCGACCCATTTAGTCAAGACGAACGTGCGCGGCTCTATAAAACGGGCGACCTTGTGCGCGAATTGCCCGACGGGACGCTCGACTTTATTGGAAGGACCGACTATCAGGTGAAGATTCGCGGCTTTCGAGTCGAGCCTGGCGAAATCGAGTCTGTTCTTAAAAACTATACAGGTATTCGAGAGGTCGTAGTGGTAGCACATGAACGGGCAACGGGTCACAAAACGTTGGCAGCATACTTTATCCCCGAACACCAGCATGCTCCCGATATCCAACGCATACGTGCCTTCCTCAAAGAAAAGTTGCCGGAGTATATGGTGCCTGCTACATTGATACAGCTTGATGCATTTCCATTGACTCCCAATGGCAAGATTGATCGGCACGCACTACCAGAGCCTTCGATAGATAGGACGTTAGACCATTTCGTTGCGCCATCTTCACAAGTGCAGCAGCAACTTGCCACCATATGGGAAGAACTGCTAGCTATACGCCCGGTTGGGATAAGCGACGACTTCTTCGAGTTGGGTGGGGATTCGCTGCTTGCTATGCGCTTATTTAGCCGCATCGAGCAGGTCTTTGGCAAAAAATTGCCGCTCGCGACATTTTATACAGCGGCAACGATAGAGTACCTCGCACAAGTCATGGAGCGAGAGGTCGAAGCAACGTTTACACGCACACCATTAGAGACGATCCAGGGAAACGGCGCACGGCGACCCTTCTTTTACCTGCATGGTGACTGGACAAATACCGCCTTCTACTGCTCACGCATGGTGTCCGAACTTGGGCAAGATCAGCCGTTCTATGTGTTGGAACCCTACACATTCGACGGTTTGCGAGTGCCACCAAGTTTTCAGGAGATGGTACAGGCTCACCTGGATATGATGCGTAGCGTCCAGCCAGAAGGTCCATACCTGCTAGGAGGATTCTGTAATGGGGCACTTGTAGCCTATGAAATGGCACGTATGCTGCAAGAGCGCGGCGAAAAAGTTGATCTGCTTGTACTCATTGACTTCAGTTATACAACAGCGCGTGCCAGAATTGCACACACATTGTTTCGCTATGCAGGCACGCTACTAGGTATTCGCGAGGAGCAACAAATTCATCTGTTTTTGCGCCTACGACATCTCTATAAGCATTTTCAACCTTCGCGCCAACAGAAGATACAAGATTTTGCACATTTGAATAGAGTCGATACACGCTTTAATCGCCTTTTGCCGCCCATCGAGGTACTACGACTCGACTATGTAGGCATGTTTACATGGGCAGCAGCTAGCTATGTACCTTCCGGCTATCGGAGCAAGCTCACCCTCCTTTGGGATAGCGAAGATACCTCAACTCAGGAGGTGGGTCTTCACCTTGGACGCGGAGTTGAGTTGGAGAAACATATTATCCCAGGCAATCATATAACCTGTCGAACAGAATATTATCGCGAATTAGGTCAACAATTGCGTATCAGTCTTGATAATGTTGGGAAAACTCAAAAATAAATAATGAAGGTATTCAAGACATTTCAAATATATATTCAGGAATGAGGCAAATAATTCTTATGCAAGTACAGCGTCCACGTGTAAGCGTTGTCATACCAACGCTCAATGAGGAACCGAATCTCTATCATGTTCTACCATATATGCCTGCGATAGTAAACGAGGTGGTGCTGGTTGATGGCTTCTCTACGGATAATACTGTTGCCGTTGCACAACAAATACTGCCTTCAATTCGCGTTGTGCAGCAGACACGTCGGGGGAAGGGCAACGCGTTGGGCGAGGGTTTCGCCGCCTGTACAGGAGACATTATCGTTATGCTCGACGCAGATGGCTCGTCCGATCCGGCAGAAATACCGAGGTTTGTCGATGCACTACTGCAGGGTTGCGATCTTGCGAAAGGCTCACGCTTCGTAAAGGGGGGCGGCAGCGACGACATCACGATGATTCGCAGCGTAGGAAATTATGGATTGAGTATCATCGTCAACCTGCTTTTCCAGACACACTTTAGCGACCTTTGTTATGGCTATAATGCCTTCTGGAAACATTGTTTGGACAAGATAGAGATTGACTGTGATGGCTTCGAGGTCGAGACGCTACTCAATCTCCGCACACACAAAGCGGGATTGAAAATCGTCGAGGTGCCAAGTTTTGAGCGTCGCCGCATCTTCGGTACCAGCAACCTGCGAGCAATCCGCGATGGTTGGCGTGTATTGAAAACAATTCTGCGCGAGAGACGCCGGAATAATCCTGCATTGTCGCGTTCAAAAGAGAAAGTGCCTGTGCCCGTCTTAGTGCTAAAGACCGAGGATGTGCCTTTTAACAATGAGAGGGCTATTATCATCTAGTTCTTGTTTGCATTCTTGAAAAGAGATTATTGCTATGTCACCGCTAGATACTGCTGACATTTCAGTCCTTATCTGTGCTTATACGGAAGAACGCTATGACGACCTCCTCGCTGCGGTCGCATCCGTGCAGCAGCAGACGCTTCTACCGACTGAAATCATTCTTGTAATTGACCACAATCGTTTGTTATACACACGCGTCAAACAGGCTTTACCAGCGATAACGGTGATCGAAAACAGGCAGGCGCGGGGACTTTCCGGGGCACGCAATAGTGGTATTCTTGTCGCCAAAGGGCACTTTCTCGCCTTCCTGGATGACGATGCTATGGCGGCTCCTTCCTGGCTACAAGCAATCAGCGAGTGTTTTCGTAACAAGGCCGTACTCGGCGTTGGCGGTACTATTCTTCCGCTCTGGCTGGAAGGCTGCAAGCCGGATTGGCTACCCGAAGAATTCTACTGGGTGGTTGGCTGCACATACCGAGGGATGCCACGAAGTACGACCATCATCCGTAATCCAATCGGCGCGAACATGGCGTTTCGGCGGGAAGTTTTCGACAAAGTGGGCGGTTTTCGGACCGATATAGGGCGCGTTGGCACATTGCCACTGGGCTGTGAAGAGACAGAGCTATGCATTCGCGCACATCAACATTGGGTGCAGCGCGTTTTCCTCTATCGGCCCGACGCCAGTGTTTCGCATCGAGTTTCACCCAGGCGCACAAAACTTTCCTACTATATAGCGCGTTGCTATGCCGAAGGTCGCTCAAAGGCCGCGATATCACGTTATGTTGGGGCAAAAGATAGCCTGACCTCTGAATATAACTATGTACTTCATACGCTTCCGTTGGGAATAGTACGCAATCTAGTGGCAGCCCTGTGGTACTTCAAATTCGCTCGTATGCAACGTGTACTAGCAATTGTGCTTGGCTTAGTCATGACGATGTTTGGATATCTAGTAGGACGCGTCTTTGTGAAGAACGTTACCATTGTTGGCGATGCACCTTTGATTGCACCGCTCGACGCTGTGATAGCAGACCTGCCAGAAACACTTCCTGCCTATGCAGCCCTGACGAGTTCGAGTGAACAAAACCAATCACTCACTTGAGAAGAGGATCATTGTTATGTCTATACAGGATGAAAAGAAAAAAATACCAATTCTGATGTATCACAGTATTGCGGAAGACGCCAGTGCTACATTCCAGCCTTTCACAGTACCTCCTTCCCTGTTCGCAGAGCAGATGGTCTACCTGCATCATCATGGCTATACATCGCTCACCGTGACGCAATTTGTCGCGAGACGCGCAAAGCAGGGAGTAGCGGGAACGCTGCCCGAACGTCCCGTTGTGATTACTTTCGATGATGGATTCGCGGACTTTTTTACCTCGGCCCTACCAATCCTGCAAAAATATCAATTCAGTGCCACTATCTATATTCCTACGGCCTATATCGGTGAAACAAATCACCAGACGAAGTATTATGGAGAGGACAATCGCCCTCGGCTCTCCTGGCAACAAATACAGGAGATGAACGCAAGCGGCATAGAATGTGGGGCGCACAGTCATACGCACCCACAACTTGATCTACTCTCGCGTCCAAGTGCAAACGAAGAGGTCACGCTGAGCAAGCGCATCCTGGAGGATCATCTGGGACAGCCTGTCACCAGTTTTGCTTATCCTCATGGCTACTACACAGCCGAGACGCAACGGCTTCTCCGTAAGGCAGGGTACACCTCGGCCTGCACCGTCAAATATGCGATGGCAACAGAAAACACCGATGCATTCGCGTTGACACGTCAGCTTGTCGAGCCAACAACCGATACACAAGCATTTGCTACATTACTGGCCGGACAAAATCATCATACTACTATGAGTGCCTATACCAGACCGCTCGCTCCTCTATGGCGTTATGTACGGCTCTATAAGGATAGAAAACAACAATGAGCATAGATACCGATCTAGTAAAGCAAGATGTCGCGCTGCATGAGACTCTTACGCATAACCATGCTCAAAACGACATATCCGCGTTCACTCCAACGCGTATCATGGAGGTCGAGCTTTCACAACCGTTACCAACCATCTCGGCATTTTCGGCAGAGCGCGGACACGATAGAACGCTTCCCTACAAACGCGTTCTTTGTCTCGTGCGTCTCCACGCGCAACCGCTGGGACTGGTAGAGTTTTCGCTTGGAGAGCAGGGAGCGGAAGCTCAAGAGTACTTATCGTACATCTGGGACAGTCTCCATGTAGAGATTAACGAGCATCTACAACACAATTCCTTGCCAGTCGTCAATCATCTCAACGTTGCAGGTCTACACTCAGCCAACACGCCGCTTTGTGTGCGGAAGCGACAACAATTTCTTGAGAACGCACCTTTCGCAAGCGTCATCATTCCTACACACAATCGTCCTGATCGCATCCAGACGTGCCTATCGTATCTCCTGGAGCAGGATTACCCCAATTTTGAGATTGTCGTGGTCGATAATGCTCCCAGCGATAACACAACAGCAGAGGTAATCACGGAAAAGTATAGTGATAGGCCGCAGGTACACTATGTGCGAGAGGACCGTCCAGGGTCCGCGTATGCACGCAACACTGGAATGCTGGCGGCAAAAGGGAAGTTCCTGGCATTCGCGGACGACGATGTAGCGATAGACACACACTGGCTCACGGAACTGATGATGGCGTTTAGCGTCGGAGACGATGTTGCATGCACTACTGGTCTCATTCTTCCATTGGAATTGGAGACCGAGGCACAGTTCTGGTTAGAGGAGTATGGTGGATTTGGTAAAGGCTTCACGCAACAGGTCTATGACATGAAAGAGAATAGGCCAGCAAATCGCCCGCTTTACCCATATACGGCTGGTAGCTTAGGTTCCGGTGCAAGCATGGCCTTTCGCACGGACTATCTACGCTCCACACGTGGATTTGACGGCGTTCTCGAACATGGTGCGGATATAGAAGCATTCTTCCAGGTAATTCTTCGTGGCTATAAGCTGGTTTACGTACCATCCGCAATCGTGTATCATCCTCATCATCAAGCCTATGAAAAACTTCGTACACAGCTATACGTCTATGGACAAGGGCTAACAGGCTTTTTGACCAAAGCGGTTGTGACGCGTCCAGTATTGCTGCTCGACCTGATAAAAAAGGTGCCGTATGGCTGCTTTTTCGTTTTGAGTCCTGGCTCGCCCAAGAATACGAAGAAGCAAACAAATTATCCGCAGGAGCTAACACGAGTTGAATTGAAAGGGATGGCGATTGGTCCATTTACATATCTGCATCGCCAGTGGACGAATTTCAGGCACAGGAAACAATGGCAAAAGTAAAGTGTGTCCGCGTTTTATTGTACACAGGAAAATATGGCTATTATACCGCTTCATCGCGCAGCCTGTGGTATGCTTGAAGCAAGTATTTAAGCGTAAAGTGTCTGTAGGGAAGATCTCGCTACATGAGGCTTGTACTGCTTTGTCGTGCCACGCATTTTATCAAAAGCATCTATGCTATAAAAACCTGTAAAACTAATAGATCAAGGTCGTTTCTTATGAAATCGCTATCAGCAGCAACACTACCATCGTCTACCAGGACACGATGTCCAAATTGTGGTAGAGAATTATTAGAGGGTGCCTCGTTTTGTGTTGCCTGTAGCGATACTATGCAAATGGCGGTGGTAAAGGAGAGAACGTTTCTCTATCTTCTCCTTCCCATTGGAGCTTTCTTGCTGTGGCTGTTTTCGCTCCGCAGTGTCCAGATACGCGCAATGAACGATCTAGGTCTGGTTTCGGTCCTGCCAGTCTCCAATCTTATCGCACTTGCTCTCCTCGTAATCAGCTTTGTGCTTGTCTTGCGAAGACCGAGGATTTCCGTTCCATTACTCTTGTTGCATATAGGTCTTCTGATTTTTATGCTCTACGGAGTAACCGCACTTGTGGAGAACGTCACACGCTTCGCCACGCTGTATCGACACGCAGGCTATACCGAATTCATCATGAGAACGGGAACCGTTGATCCCACGCTCGATACCTACTTTAGCTGGCCCAGCTTCTTCATATTCGGAGCCTTTTTGACGACTATCGCAGGATATCACGATATCCTGGGCTACACTACATGGGTACCGGTCTTCTTCAATTTACTCTACCTCGGTCCGCTCTGTATGATTTTTAATACAGCGACCCGTAACAAGCAATTGGTGTGGGCTGGATTGTTGTTCTTCTATCTGACGAACTGGATCGGGCAAGACTACTACTCGCCACAAGGCTTCAACTTTTTTCTCTACCTGATGATTCTTGCGATCCTGCTGACGTGGTTTCAAAGCCAACCACAGCAAAAATCGACGCGTAGCAACGAACGCATAGCACGTCTCTCACCGTTCACAAGAAAGCTCTATGATTGGTGTACGATATCCGATGCGCTCAATCGAAAAAGCTCACGGCCACAACGTGTAGCGTTACTCACTATTGTTATTGCGCTGTTTGCACTCGATGTGTCAAGTCATCCTCTCACACCCTTCTTTATGTTGGTAAGCGTGACCCTGCTCGTTATCTTTCGACGCTGCAAGCCATTCTGGTTGCCAATTTTGATGGCAGTCATGATTAGCGCATGGCTCGTCTTCATGGCAGGTTCATTTCTATCGGGCCACGCCTCAATGGTCACAAGCAGCTTCGGCATATTCGGTAGTCTATTCGCATCCAATGTGAGTAGCCGCGTCGAGGGAAGTGTAGGACACATCTTTATCGCAAAGTTTCGCCTTGTCATGACGGCTCTGCTGATATTGCTCGCCTTGCTAGGAGCAATTCGTCGTTTTCGCGCCGGGCATCATGACCTGACCTATGCACTCCTCGCACTTGCACCTTTTCCGCTCTTCCTGGTCCAAGACTATGGCGGCGAGATGCTCTTGCGCGTCTATCTCTTCGCCCTACCATTCCTCGTTTTTTTCGCGGCTGCCCTGTTCTACGGCGATGTAAACGCACGCAAAGTAAGTGTTGCCCGCATTCCATCGAGCAGACCAAGAGCATCGCGCCCATCTACGACGCGCACGACGCTAGCGATTATGCTGACAAGCGTCGCTCTCCTCAGCGGTTTTCTCTTCACACGTTATGGTAATGAGCGCAATGATTATATAAGTGAGCCTATGCTGGATGGAATGCATTATCTTTATCATGTGGCTCCAGCTAATTCGGTGCTTATCGCAGCATGGGAGGGTGGCCCCTGGTACTTCCAGGATTATGAGAAATACGATTATAGCGAACTAGATGACGACCAGTTCGGCAAGGATGCCGCCAATGGCAATGTACAGCATATCGTGCAATTTATCCAGCACGAAGAACGACAGAACGCATACGTTGTGTTTAATAATAGCCAGAAGGCCACCTTTGACTCAACAACAGGCTACCCACGTGGAAGGCTGGATCGACTAGAACACAACATGCTTGCATCTGGCAACTTTGTCATGATATATCAGAATGCGGATATCCAGATTCTCAAATTTGTTGACACGCAAGGGGGCCAGCCATGACGCGATGGCGACTTCGTGAGTATCTATGGCCCGCACTGATTCTCCTCTGGGTAGGTGCTGCATGGCTTGTCACTTTTGTTGTACCTGACACAGCATTGCGACCAGTTGTTGTACTAACCTTTCTATTCGTCTGTCCTGGCATGGCCCTGTCACGTTTGCTTCGACTAGAGAATACCTTGATCGAACTACTACTAGGCATCGCGCTCAGTATCACGCTCGATAGCATTGTTGCCTGTATCTTGCTTTATACAGGGCAGTGGTCGCCAACACTCATATTGGAAATGCTCATCATCTTGAGCCTTGCGGGGGCAACTGGACAATTGTTTATGGGACGCATGCTCGCTCAGAATATTCCAATGTTCTCAACGGATACGCCTATCCCAACTGATATTCGTATGCAATTAGCGATGTACAATACATTGATGCTACCAAATACGCCAATTCCGGTAGATATTCGGAATAGAGATACTATGGTGACGGAGCAGGTCGTACCGCGTCAGGTGGCCTTTGTCGGTATTGCTGAAAAGGATACTATTGAGGTACCACGAATTGCGCGAAGGAAAACGCTCTTCCGTAATATTCTTGAAATAGATACGGCAGAGATGAGACAGGTACAAACATACGTAGCGAATACGCCACACCCTATGCCTGATATAGAGACTATCGAAACGCGGCCAATGCAAAGAAGCATGAAGAATGCTCCGAGTATCCCTGATATGGAGACGGTTGCCATGCAAGCAATTTCGTGGCGCGACGTAGCCCTTGTCGATACCCATGAGGCGAAGGCTGTCAAGCCACAACGTCTACAACAATATAAAGCTATCGTTTCAAGTATTACTGATCTGGAGACGGTTGAAACGCAGCAAGCTCCATTTCGGAAAACTACCTTACAGAATGTTTCCGAATAAGTACGAATATTTCGGGAAACGTCTATACTATACTACACTATAGTCGTCGCATCATTTTCTGCGACAACTTTTTCGATGACTGGTGCATCCGCTACCTACAACGGGAACACGCACATTGCTTCGCTCGTGCGTTGCCTGCATAGTTAGTGGATGCACCAATGACATAGATTAGAAAGGTTTGTATGAGTATCTCGCACTCAGACTGGCAAGCAAAACAATCGGAAGTTGCTCCGCATAATGAATCCTCTTTTTCGCTACCAGTGGAACACACTACTTACTTGATGTGCCCGCCCGATCACTTTGGTATTCTCTATGAAATCAATCCCTGGATGCACCGTGCGCTACAGCCTGATCTTGCCCTTGCAAGGGAGCAATGGGATACACTCGCCTCCAACCTTACGCAAGCCGGAGCAACTATTGAACAGCTAGAGGCTCCTGCACTACAACCAGATATGGTGTTCACAGCGGACATTGGCATCGTCGATGGCGAGCACTTCATTCCCAGTCATTTTCACTATCCAGAGCGACAGAATGATGCGGTTGTTGGCGCGAATTGGTTTCGCTCGCACGGCTATGAGATGAGCGAACTTGCGATAGATGCGAACATCAGTTTTGAGAGTAGTGATATCGCGGAGTTTGACAACGCTCTCCTGATTGCATATGGCTTTCGTACCAATATCGCGGCACATTCAGCACTTGGGAAGGCTCTACAACGCAAAGTGTACTCAATTCAGCAAATCGACCCACGCCTCTATCATTTTGATGTCTGCTTCTGCACGCTCGACGAGCGCAGAGCGATAGTAGCCCCCGATGCATGGACACGCGAGGGGTGTGAGATGATCAAAAAGCTTGTGCCGGAACCACTCGTTCTTGAGCTAGATGAGGCATTGACGTTCTGTGCAAATTCGGTGGTGCTAGGCAAAACCATCATCATGCCGAATTGTCCTCTCCGCGTCGGGCATATTCTGGAGCAGTGGGGCTATACCATTTGTGTCTCGCCTGTGAGCGAGTTCCTCAAGGCTGGTGGGGCGGCACATTGTCTGACATTACCCCTTCATTCTAAAAGTTCAATGAAAGAAATTTCCGTAGATGAAACTCAGTAGTCCTTTCCCTATCGGACGGAGTAAGTCCTGGCTTCATTATGCTTTCTGCCTGCTCTTCCTGCTCTTCCTGGTAAGTTGTGGGATTCCACCAGCAGGGAATACAGGTCCAGGCCAGGAGAGCATACTCAAGAAAGTACCCAGAGCCATCTTAAATCAGAAAGGCATAGAATGGCCGATTGAGCAGGAGTGGGGTGCATGGCCTGCGACAAATTGGACCGCCGTGGATCAGGATGCCACCAACATAGAGAACGCGGGTATCACATGGGCACGAACTGAATTCTATCAAAACCATCCCTTTGAGTATTTTGATAAAGTACTACAGATCGCGAAGCAGCATCATATTCACCTGTTGCCTATCGTCTATAAAAGCGATCCTCCAACGGACCTGGGAACAGCCGCACAACAGGCACAATATAAACAATGGTTGACGATGGCGGTACTACGCTATAAAAACGACATGCAGTACTGGGAAATACACAACGAGCCGGATATACCAGAGAACTGGAATATCAATGTCCGCCCTTATAGCGATCAGACTGCGTATGAGACCTCGGTGCAAAACTTCATCAAGTTTATGCAGCTTAGCTATGAGACTATACACGCGAATGCCAAGGACGCACAGGTGGTATTCGGTGGCCTCTCCGAGTATCGTGCGGAACGTTATATTGATGCCATGATTAAGTATAACGCCTATCGCTATATGGATATCATGGCATTCCATCCATATAACGTTGCTCCGCTGGACATACTTGGTCGGCTCAACATGCTCTATTTGAAAATGGCGACACAGCCGGGTTTTGCCGCGAAGCCTGTGTGGGTGACAGAGATAGGCTTTCACACGCGGGTAGAGTGGGCGAGTACAAACGCTGGCTATGTTGCAACTGAGCAAGAGAAGGCTGCGGACCTTGTGCAAACCGTACAATTGTTACATAGCAATGGTGTGCAAATCGTCTTCTGGTACGTCTTGCATGAAGACGACAATTTCAACGGCTATGGCATTACTATCAGAAATCCCACAACATTGCAAACACAGTATCTACCAGCATACTATGCGTACAAAAATTTGAAACTAACATAGGTCGATAGCCAAAACGAGATTGCAATACTCTTGACAGAAACCGGTTCCTGAGTTACAGTTTCCTTATCAAGGCATAGGTGTTCCATACATTCATAGCGCGATGATGCAAACGTATCTTTTTCTGTCTTGATGTTCCAAAGAAGCAAGGAGGCGGCATGCAAAGCAAGTTAACGATTCAGGACGTTGCTCGCCTCGCGGGGGTCTCAAAGGCAACGGTTTCGCGAGTTCTCAATCACAATCCTTCTGTTAATTCGGAATTACGCGAACGGGTGCAGCGAGTCGTGCAAGAGTATGATTTTGTGCCTAGTATCACCGCTATCGGCTTGGCGGGTGGTCGTACACGTTTAATCGGCGTGCTTGCACCTCCTCTAACATGGCCCGCGGTTCCTGAAATCATGCGTGGTGCTGCTGAATATATTGAAGACACGGATTACGAAATTGTGTTGTACAGTATCAGTAATGAACGCAACCACGCCGACGTTCTCGACCGTATTCTAGCCATGAGAATGATTTCCGGTCTGCTCGCCATCCACCCCGGAGAACTGTCACAGCATCTCGTGACTCGCTTTCATCAAGGGCTACCGCTAGTAATGATCAACGATCAGGAAGAACCTACAAGTATTCCCTGGGTGGGTGTTGACAACCGTGCAAGTGCTTATAAAGCAGCAACCTATCTTCTTGAGTGCGGTCACACACGTATCGCTCATATACAAGGACCACAGAACTACTACTGCGCCGTTGAACGCGCTCAGGGCTATCATCAAGCATTGCAGGATGCTGGCATTACGCCCGATCCAACACTCTTGCTACAAGGCGGCTTTACCATAGACAGTGGACGGTACTGCGCGGAACAGTTGTTCTCTCGTGAGAAAGACACATGGCCCAGCGCAATTTTTGTAGGAAACGATCAGATGGCCTACGGTCTTCTGGAAATTGCCGAACAGCAAGAGATACGGATACCAGAAGATATAGCTGTTGTCGGCTTTGATGACAACGTACTCTCAGCTCACATGAAGCCACCCCTGACAACTATGCGACAACCATTCTTTGAGATGGGACACAAGGCTATTGAGACGCTCCTCACAATGGTTGACCCAGACCATCGTATGGCTCAGTCACAGCAGAAAGAAGTTGCGCGACATAAGGTTGAGCATGGCCCTACAGAAATGCTTACTAGTTCCGCTCTTCATATCCAACTGCCGACAAGCCTTGTTATACGTGCATCCAGTAATGTTCTTCGCCCTCTCTCGATCAGGCCATGACTATTATCGAGCGACTCTTCGTCTATGCCTACACCCATTTGCACAATGAGCGGGATAGTGTCTCTATTGTTGACAGGATCAAGAAAAAAGTTCTGATAATGTCTTTCAGCGAAATTAAAAACTGGTTGGGCGTTTGTTGACATTTCTTTGGCAGAAGCTATAATCAATCAAGGTGGAGATTTCTCATTCGTTCGCGAGTAGTGCTTTACATTCAAGCAATATTTAGAAGCTATACGCCGTCAAAATGAGGAGTATTTAATTTGAATGAATTACAAACAAGCAACTCCTTTCTGAGTCCACACGCCCCAGTAACACTTGAGAGCATGCTGGACATGCGTGTGCCAGATGATGTCACGATTTCATCCGATGGCACTCATGTCGCCTTTGTCGTGTGGGAAAGAGTCCCAGATGAACCCAAACGGCGTGGACGTATTTGGATAGCTGATACATCTGGCGGTGATGCATACCCGCTCACTCATGGGAAACGGGGAGAAACGTGCCCACGTTGGTCTCCAGATGGTACTCAACTGGCCTTTCTCACACGGTTAGAGGGTGAGAAAGAAAAACTCCAACTTCACCTCATGTCGTCGGAGGGCGGTGAGGCCAGATTGCTCTGTAAGATGCCAAACGGAGTTAGTGACCTTTCCTGGGCACCTGACGGCAGCCGTATCGCCTTTCTTTCTCTTGAAGGTGAGGAACCAAAGAGTAACAACCCTAAAGTGATTCAATCTGGTCGCCATCGCCGCCTCTGGACAATTCGCCCCGATCACGCTATCCCTGAACCTGTAATAGCCGACAACCTGACGGTATGGGAATACACCTGGTCGCCCGATAGCAAGCAACTCGCCCTCTATTATGCTCCTGGTCCAGATGAAACAGACTGGTATCGCGGTCAAATAGGCGTCGTTGCGGCAGAAGGAGGAGCGGTACGCCAGCTAACAAACTTAGTATGGCAAGCCAGAGCACTTGGCTGGTCGCATGATAGTATGCACATCGCCTATGTCTCTGGGCGATGGAGTGATCCAGGGCGTGGTAGCGGTGACATCTTCACTGTTTCAGTGCAAAGTGGTCAAACTCGCAACATAACCCCTGGTGTTGATTTTAGCCCAACCTGGTCCTGTTGGCTCCCTGATAATCGTCACATACTCTATACCGCCTGTAAGAACGTAACTCACCAGATCGGTATGATCGACAGCAACGACGGCACCGTTACACTACTCGACGAAGATTTTGTGATGCAATGGGACCAACCCTATCTCTCGACAACTCCAGACGGTCGCCGTTTCGCAACTATTCACTCAGATAGCACACATCCACCTGATGTTTGGTTTGGAGAACTTGTTTATGAAAATGCCCAGACAAAAGGCATACAATGGCATCATCTCTCACGTTTAAATCCTCTTATCGAAGAAACAGCGGCTCTCTCACCAACGCAACGTATCCACTACAAAAGCGTCGATGAGTGGCGCATTGATGGACTCTTTACTCCGGCACTTCCCCATAAGGACGCTTTCCTGTCACCGCTTTATGTCGATGTCCACGGCGGGCCATCGGGAGCAGAGTGCGACTTTTGGGACGGTATTACGCAATTGCTGGCCTCGGCGGGCTATGCAGTATTCAAGCCAAATATGCGTGGAAGCTGGGGACATGGCACAACCTTTGCTGATGCTGTACTTGGCGACATGGGCGGTAAGGATTTTCAAGATATTTTGAACGGCGTCGATTACCTGGTCAAAGAAGGGCTAGTAGACGGTAATCGTGTCAGCATTGGTGGTTGGAGCAACGGGGGCTATTTAACGGCATGGGCAGTGACACAGACCCAACGTTTTAAGGCGGCTATGATGGGTGCTGGCATCTCAGATTGGCACAACATGCATGCTCAAACGAATATTGCTGATGCCGATATTTTGCTGCTAGCGGCTGATCCGCTAGAAAATCCCGATGTATATAGGAAGCATTCTCCCATTACATACGCAAGTCGCGTAACAACTCCAACACTAATTTTGCATGGTGAGGACGATCCAGCCGTGCCTGTGGCTCAGGCATATGCCTTTTATCGTGCTCTACGTGAACGCAATGTTCCTGTCGAACTGGTAGTCTATCCTGGCGAGGGGCACGGCTTGAGTGAACGAGCACACCAACGCGACTCTCTGGAACGACTTCTGCGCTGGCTTGAACGCTACGTATAATATATTACACCTGTATATAACGTTGGTGAACGCTGCCCCTATAGCTTGACGCAATGAGGCAAATACCAAAGGAGGGCTTGCCATGTCCAAATCTTTAACCTACACTAGTTACCTGCGGATTGATGAACTACTAAACCTTCAAACACCAAAAAGCACCGGACTACATGGACCAGAACATGACGAAATGCTTTTCATCATTATTCATCAGGTTTATGAACTGTGGTTCAAGGAGATATTGCACGAAATCGACTATCTCATCACCTTATTACGCACAAACGAGCCTGCCCGCGCGACACATGTGACACGACGCGTACTCGCGATTTTGAAAACGGTTGTGGCTCAGCTTGACGTTTTGGAGACGATGACGCCGCTTGAATTTAACTCGTTTCGCAGTTTCCTGGAATCAGCCAGCGGCTTTCAATCCGCACAGTTCCGTGAGATAGAGTTTGTCTTTGGCTACAAACGCGAATCCCTCTTTCATCACTATGCAGAAGACTCAATTGGGCGAAGACAGCTTGAGGAACGCTATACACAACCTAGCCTTTGGAATGCCTTCTTAAACTATCTTCAGCTCAATGGCTATCCTGTCCCAGCCGATCAACTCAATCGCGATGTTACTCAATCAGTTGCCCCTTCGCCCGCAATACAAAGTATTTTGATTGATGTTTATCGCCACAACGCTACCGTCAGTAATATCTGCGAGAACTTGATTGACATAGATGAGGGTTTCCAGGAATGGCGGTATCGTCACACAAAGATGGTCGAGCGTACTATCGGCAGTAAGATTGGCTCTGGTGGCTCTTCCGGTGCTGGCTATCTCGCATCAACCATCAAACCATTTTTCCCCGACCTGTGGATTATCCGTTCACAACTGTAGGGGTCCAATTTACGGCACTCGATGTATCACATCCAACATACTGCACGTTTAAGGAAAATATTCCATGACGACACCAATAGATGCAGCGTATGCAGCTCAACTCGACGCACAAGACCCACTCGCCCAGTTTCGGGAACGCTTTGTGATAGCTGATTCCGACCTTATCTATATGGATGGCAACTCACTCGGTCGCTTACCCAGAGCCACATTGCCACTTGCAGAAAATATTATCACGCACCAATGGGGCGAACGTTTGATTCGTAGTTGGAATGAAGGCTGGTTTGATACACCGGAGCGCGTCGGAGCCAAGATCGCTCAACTGATCGGCGCACAACCTGATGAGGTGATTGTGGCCGATTCGACATCAATAAACCTGTTCAAGCTCGCGGTTGCCGCACTACGCAATCAGTATGGGCGGCTCCATATACTAACCGACAACCTCAATTTTCCGTCTGATCTATACATCTTGCAAGGAGCCATCGACCTGTTAGGTCAACAGCATCAATTAGATATTGTGTCTTCTCCTGATGACATCTATGGACCAGTTGCTGAGTTATACGCACGGCTCGATTCTCAAGTTGCGCTCCTCGCCCTGTCGCATACGGTTTTCAAGAGTGGATACACCTACGATATAGCCGCGATAACAAAGGCGGCTCATGAAGTCGGGACACTTGTACTATGGGATCTCAGCCATTCAGTTGGTGCGATGCCAATTGATGTGACTGCAACTCAGGTCGATCTCGCTATTGGTTGTACCTATAAGTACCTGAATGGTGGTCCTGGCGCACCCGCGTTCCTCTATATTCGGCATGATTTACAGGAGCGTCTGAGCAATCCCATTGCCGGTTGGATGGGGCAAAAAAACTTGTTCAGCTTCGAGCAGACATATCAAGCTGCAACAGGCTTACGTGGCTTCTTGACTGGTACACCACCCGTTATCTCGCTCTCCCTGATTGAGACAGGAGTCGATTTGCTTTTAGAAGCCGGATTGGACAAACTGCGTGCTAAATCAGAGCAACAGAGTAGCTATCTGATTGCCCTGTGGGAAACGCTTCTAAAACCACTGGGCTTCAGCTTAAACTCTCCTCTCGACGTACAGCAACGTGGTTCGCACATCTCACTTGGTCACACGGAAGGGTTACGAATCGACCTGGCATTGCTCAATGATATGAACGTCTTGCCCGATTTTCGCGCACCTGACAATATTCGCCTGGGCATAGCACCCTTGTATACATCTTTTCACGACATTCATGCGACGGTGATGCGCTTACAACAAATCGTCAGCGAAAAACGCTACGAAAAGTATCCCAATGAGACACCAATTGTAACCTGAGTAAGCATTGAGAGAAATCGGCTTAATTCAACATGGTGCGATCATCAGATATCTTCGTTGAAAGAATCTGGCGCATAAAAGGCACTTCGCGACGGAGAATGTTAATCTCTTCATGTAGACGCTGATAGGTTGAGGTCATTTCAAGAAAGTGCTGTTTCTGCTCATCTTCGATGTTCATCAAGAACGAGGCAATAAAGTACGAAAGGGCTTCAGCCTCGCCGGGCAGGTTTGCCTGCACGTCGGGTTCGTTGGCCTCTTGTAACAGAATCGCCAGGTACTCTTCAAACATGCGGCGTGCCTGCTGGCTGGTCGTTGTCAGGTCCGATGCCTCTTCTACGGCGTCCTCATATGGCTCGACGGTCGCAGAGATATAGGCATTATCGCGGTTCTCGCTCAGAATGCGGAAACGTTTTATACCAATGGCGTTCAGGGTATAGCGACCATCCTCAAGTTGTTCCAGATTGTGTATCTCTGCTAAGGTACCGATAGAATGCGGCACTTCGCGCATAAACTCGCTTTCGGGTCGAGGCAACACGATTCCCAACGGTTTATTTTCGCGCTGACACGCCGCTATCATCTCTCGGTAGCGCGGCTCAAAGATGTGTAGTGGTAGCACCGTTCCCGGAAATAGAACCGTCAACGGAAACAAGGGTAACTCAATCGTGTTATTTGTCATAAGAAATCTCCTTTGCGAAACACTCCGCATGGGTGCCGATGAATAGTATACATCATCTCCTCTTTTATGTGACGCTATAGAAAGATATTTGGGGGCACTTAGTGAAATTTTTTCTATATCATTGACTTTTCCCGTAGAGCTATGCTATCCTTGCAATATGAACTACACATTTACAGACCAGTTCGATTCGATACTGGTCACTGACCACCCCGGCAAATATAGGTCACATGGTTTCGCCGCATAAGCCTGACGCAATTGCTTATGCGGCGGAAAGTGGCGTCGATTGAACACATGCGTACTCATCTCTTTTGAGTAAGCAGACCCTTGCTAGGGTGTTTCTCTTGTGCTGCTCTCCCCTCTTCTCCATCACTAGTTCGCGCTTCTCTTCTCTGCATACAGTTGACGTTGGGTATCGCCCATTCCCTCTACGTGTTGTATGTATTCCTGTTGTAACAAGAAAGAAGCACGATTATGTTACTTGTAAATTTTTCTAAAGTTTGTAAAGATTTTGGTGGCAATCCCATTTTTCAAGATGTCGATTTAGAGATACTCGAAGACGAACGTATCGGACTCGTCGGCGAAAACGGCAGTGGCAAATCGACGCTGTTCAAGCTGCTTGCTGGACTAGAAATGCCAACGCAAGGCACGATTGCACGCCGCCGCAATCTCACCATTGGCTACCTTACACAAGAGATCGACGCCGGAATGCACACGCAAACTATCTTTGAAGCGGTATCAAAAACATCGCCAGAGCTTGTCACATTGCAACAACTTTTGGGTAAACTCGAAGAGCAAATGTCGAACCCGTCAATCGCCGCTGACGAAGAGGCGATGACGCGAGTGCTCGAACGCTACGGAAAGACACAAGAACGCTATGAGGCACTTGGCGGCTATACGCTTGGTCACAAGGTTGAAGCTGTTCTGAGTGGTCTCGGTTTCCCAGAGAGCATGTACGAACAAAAGGTAGGCTCGCTGAGTGGTGGTGAAAAAAAGTTGGTCAACCTCGCTCGTATCCTGCTACAAATGCCAGACCTCCTGCTGCTTGACGAGCCGGACAACCACCTGGACCTACAGGCAAAAGCGTGGTTGGAATACTACATGCAGGACTATCCAGGGACCGTGTTGATCATCTCGCATGATCGTCATCTGCTAGACCGCTCGGTGACAAAGATTTTTGAGCTTGAGGACGGCGAAATTTCGTCCTATGCAGGCAACTATAGCTACTACGTTGTCGAGCGACAGAGGCGCCTGGAGAAGTTGCAAGAACTCTATTCCGCCCAACGCGACGAAATCAAACGCCTGGAGATCAGTATGCGTCGGCTCAAAGGATGGGCGAAGCTGAACTCGAAGTTCGCGAGCAAGGCCGAGTATATGGCAAAGCGTGTCGAACAAGCACGCGAAGAAGCTGTCGATAGGCCAACACTTGCGCGCGACAAAATCAAAGTAGGGCTGGACGCCGAGCGCAGTGGCAAGAAAGTCCTTGAGATTCAGGGGTTAAGCAAAGTGATTGATGGCTATACCCTGTTCGAGCCATTCGACCTGACCGTTCTCTACGGTGAACGTGTCGGAATTGTGGGAGCAAATGGTAGTGGCAAAACAACACTACTTAAAACGATGCTGGGGCTTATACCCGCAACGAAGGGTACAGTAAAGATTGGGGCAAGCGTTGTGACTGGTTATTATGCTCAAGAGCAGGAGACATTGCCTTTTGAAAGTACACCTATCGACTTTGTACGCAGGCTAAAAAACATGACGGAGCCGCAAGCTATCTCGTTTTTGCATAGTTTGCTGTTCTCGTTTGCGGATATTCACACGCCGATTGCACAATTGAGTGGGGGTGAGAAGAGTCGCTTACAGATCGCGCGGCTGCGTCTCTCGAACGCCAATTTCTTGCTGCTTGATGAGCCAACAAACAACCTCGACATTGCTTCAACCGAAGTGCTAGAGAAAGCATTAGAAGAGTTCGATGGTACGGTTCTCACAATTTCGCATGACCGCTACTTCCTGGATACAATCGCGACAACAATTGTTGCGATTGGGAATGACAGAAGAGTTCGCATGTATCCAGGCGACTTCTCGTACTACTTCGAGCATCAACACCATCTATAATATCTTGGCAAAATTTCGTAGGGACCAGATTGAATCACATCACGCCAGATGCCTTTCTCTTACCGCTTGCAGAAAGGGTTAGCAAGGATTTCATATGATAATTGCGTTTAAGAAAATATTGTGGTAACAGAAACCAACGGGCGACCACAAGGGTCGCACCCTACTATACACCGTCTATAGTAGGGTGCGACCCTTGTGGTCGCCCGTTACCAGAGTAAAAATTTAAATCACATAATCGCACAGCCAGATCGAGAAATAATGGTTATTACATCGAAACAATCTTGAGTGAACAATCCATCTCGTCAATATCTTCAACAGTAGGACGTGTCATAGTGTAACCAACGCCTGGGACGGTTAAGATGTAGCGAGGGTTGCTTGCATCGGATTCTATTTTCTGGCGCAAGTGACGAATATGCGCCTTAATTAAACCTGCATCTCCTTCAGCATTATACCCCCATACTTGCATCACAATCTGCTCCGCGGTGCAGACATCGTTTGCATTGACAGCGAGGAAATGGAGCATTTTGCTTTCAGTCGGTGTCAGACGAGCAGTTTTTCCGCGCATGGTCACCTCATTACGAAGTGAGTCAATATGAATTGGTCCGACAGTAATAAGCGAGGAAGGACGTTGTTCGAGTGTTGTACGTGCCCTACGGCTGATAGCTCGCATACGAGCAAGCAATTGGGAAGGAAAGAAAGGTTTGCGTAGATAATCATCGGCACCGGCGTCCAGGCATCGCACCTCATCTTGCACATCTTTACCGTATGAGACAACCAGAACCAGGGCATCATGCTTCATTCGCAATTCACGACATATCGACATCATATCAATGCCGTGTAAGGACGTATCGAGTATGACAAGGTCTGGCTGATGCTCTACCCACTCGACCTTCGCACGCTCAACCGTATATGCACGATAGACTTCATACCCAATCATTTTCAGCCAGCTTGTAAGCATCTCCACCAGATCACGGTCGCTGTCAATAATGAGCAGTTTCATCGATTTCCTCTTTTTGAGTGTTCGCCAATATACAATGTTCTACAACCCATATGATATATGATTGAAAAGAGACAGTTATCTCTATTTCAGGAAAAGCTATATAAAAACATGCAGCTATAGCAATAGAATACGCTTACGAAGGCAATATGGATTAACGGTCATCCAAGCTAAAAGATGCAACATTGAAAACATTCTTATTGATGATTTTGTAAATACATCCTCATGTTCTTCTTTGCGCGAAGCAATATAATCTACACCTAAGAATTTTCAACGCGTAGGAAGGTATTCTTTCACAATGTATAGACGCCAGGAAGATTTCGTTTTGGAATTTCGTTTTTCGCATGTTATGGAAATGCTAAATGGTTACAAGCAAACCAATACCAATACCGAGAAGGGCACCAACAAGGACCTGTACAGGTGTATGACCAATAAGTTCGCGTAGTCGCTTCTCTGCCATTGGACTACCTTGAAACGCCTCTTCGATCATCTGATTGAGGATACGTGCCTGAATACTTACTGCACGGCGCACGCCCGCTGCATCATACATGACAATGCTGGCAACCACGACTGCGATAGCAAACGAGGCAGACCCTACGCCCATCACACGGCCAGTTGACGTTGCCAAGCCAGTTACCAGTGCGGAATGGGAACTCGGCATACCGCCAGAGGAGACAAGGCGACTGAGAATTAGCTTACGTTGCCGCAATAAATCAATGATGGTTTTGGAAACTTGTGCAACAGCCCACGCAAGAAGTGACGTTAAAAGAATGCGATTATTCAGCAACGAATTTTGTAACATAGAAGTTGTACGTTCTTTCTTAGATTTCTACAGGCTGTGTGTTCAGTGTACCATCACTGGTGACACCTAACTGCTGTACCGATAGCTCTGCTTTCTGTAACAGGTCATCGCAATGTTTTGCTAGTTGCATACCTTCTTGATAATAATGCATAGCTCGTTCAAGCGGAAGTTTTCCATCTTGTAATGCCGCAACTGCTACTTCCAATTGTGTAAAGGCTTCTTCGTAGGATAACGCTTCCATGGCACATCCCCCTTGTTAAGAGTGATAGGGTTTATTCGGATTCAGGACGAACTTCAACAGGAACACGTCCATCACGGACCTGGATAGTCAGTATATCACCAGGTTGAGTTTGCTGTATACTGGTTACAATTGTTTGGTCGCTTTCTCGCCTCACAACAGCATAGCCACGGGCAATTGTCAGCAGAGGGCTAAGCGAATGTAGCTGTAATGCTATACCATGCACACGTTCACGCTGCAGAGTAAGTGTATGCAACATATGCCCTTGCAAACGTTCCATCGTGTCATCCAGTTGTTGCCGACGGTCATCAATCAATTTCAAAGGACTGACACGTTGCAAGTCGCGCTGCGTGCGTTCGAGTTCTTCTCCAAGATCAAAAAGACGCTCCTCCATCAGATCATAGAGCGTCTGTTGTTTCGCACGTACATCACTGCGCCATTCCTCAATATCAGGTGCGGCTGCAACAGCGGCGGCAGTCGGCGTCGAGGCACGAGAATCTGCGACGAAATCAGCAATAGTGAAATCTGTCTCATGACCAACGCCACTGATGACGGGAATACGTGAGCGAGCAATGGCACGCGCAACAACCTCTTCGTTGAACGCCCATAACTCCTCGATTGAACCGCCACCACGACCAACGATCACCACATCTGCTTCACCATGCTCATTTATAAGGTCCAATGCGGCTGCAATCGAGGCGGGGGCCTCGGCTCCTTGTACAAGCGAAGGTGAGAGAAGCACCTGTGCTAATGGATAACGCACGCGCAATACACGTACCATATCGCGCAATGCGGCTGCCTGTGGTGAGGTGACAATACCGATGACAGTAGGCTGCGGTGGGATTGGTCGTTTGCGCTCTTCGTCGAAAAGCCCCTCGGCAGCGAGCTGAGCTTTGAGCCGTTCAAAACGTTGGAAAAGTACACCCTCACCCAGAAGTTTCACGCCATCGACATAAAATTGTACCTTGCCGTCTCGCTCATAGAACGCCACGCGTCCATTCACCGCGACCGCCATCCCATCGTGTAGAGCAGGGGCCGACGAACGCTGACGTGCATGCTTGAAAAAAACGCAAGGAAGTTGCGCCTCACCTTCCTTCAAGGTAAAATAACAATGACCAGAGTTATACACTTTGCAATTAGAAATCTCACCTTGTACCCAGATGTTCTGCAAAATATCGTTTCTATCCAACAATTCCTTGAGGTACAAAGAAAGCTCTGAAACGCTTACAACAGCAGAGGTCGCACTATAATCAAGCATACGCTCTATGCCCTTTCCCCCACATCAATGGTCATAAGAGGTTGTCCGTATTCCACGGCCTGACCTTCTTGCACCAGGATATCTAGTACACGGCCCGCCTTCGACGTTTCGACCTCATTGATGACATTGAGCGATTGTATCGTGCCAACAAGCTGACCCACCTTGACCTTATCACCAACAGCGACTAACGTCCCTCCCCTTGGTTTAGCCCATGTATGGAAGATACCAACAAGTGGTGCCACCACCTGATGTTTTGTCTCGACAACGAGTGGAGAGCTACTGTCGGTGGGGCTTTTAACTAGAGGCATAGCCATCGGTTGCGCCAATATATCGACGCCAACTGATGCTTTCGCTTTACGTAACACCAGACGAGTCCCCTCGATAGCTCGCTTCAACTCGATCTCTGACACATCGCTCTGGTCGAGCAACTGCACAAGACGCTGCAATTGCTCGACGCTAATATGCTCACGAGACTCATTCTGTGAATTCGACTCTATATCATACGAATCTTGCCAATTTTCATCCATAGTACGCACTCCAATGAAGGAACGATAAGAGCAAACGTGCCTATGCTAGATCAAGCCCGTTCAACATATGCGCCGCTTGTAGTATTGACGCGAATCAGATCATCGTTCGAGACGAAGAGCGGAACTTGCACAACAAGCCCCGTCTCTGTCGTCGCTGGTTTTGAGCCACCTGTGGCAGTATCACCTTTGAAGCCCGGCTCGGTATAAGTGACACGCAAAACGACTTTTTCTGGCGGTTCCACCGAGATTGGCTCTCCGTCGAACATAGCGAGGTCAAGTTCGATATTGTCGATAAGATAGTTTTTCGTGTCACCCAATTGAGCGGAAGTCAACACGATGTCATCGTAGGTACTAGTGTCCATAAAGTGGTACTGGTCACCATCCTGATACTGATACGTCACAGTGGTACGGTCCAGGTAAAGACGCTTGAATTTATCACCAGCATCACAGGTACGATCAATAATCGAGCCTGTACGCAAATTGCGTAATTTCAGACGCACAATCGCGCCGCCACGCCCCATTTTAATGTGCGACCAATCCAGAATACTACACAACTGATTTTCAAATTCGATGGTTACGCCTTTTTTCAGGTCGCCCGTAGAAATCATAAAAACTCCTCATCATACACAACAGAGATTTTCTAGTAACAATTTGCTATTCTAACGTGGTAGAACTAAATTGGTTGGTGACTGTGTTAACACTTCAACGCCATCCTCTTTCAGAAGTACACAATCTTCTACACGTGTACCGCTCCATCCAGGGATATAGACTCCTGGCTCGACGGTAACAACAGCACCCACAGGCAGCATGGCATCTTCTGGTGCCCGCGAGGAAAGGTTAGGACCTTCGTGTATCTGTAGACCAACGCCGTGACCAGTGCTATGAATGTAATACTGGTCCAGGTGTACCATTTCCAACGCATTGCGTGCCAGAGCGTCTGCTGCTCTGCCAGAGATACCTGCTTGCAAGCCCGCTTCACAGGTCTTCATAGCGTTCAACACGGCATCGTACACTTCGCGCATACGTGGCTCCGCTGGCTCACCGAGACAAATGGTACGTGTCATATCAGCACAATAGCCCTTGTAGCGTGCCCCCATATCAATCGTGATAAGTTCACCGAGTTGAATTTTTCGCTCACTGGGATGGGCATGGGGCATAGAACCATTAGGGCCAGAAGCGACAATCGACTCGAAGGCTAAACCATCGGCACCTAATTCTACCATCTTACGCGCTATCTCCATCTGCACATCTTTCTCTGTCGTCCCTGGTTGAATCCACTGGCAGAGGTGTGTGAAGGTCTGATCGGTAATTGCGATGGCACGTTTGAGCAGTTCGATTTCATCTGGTCGTTTGACCTCGCGCATGATTCCGATGATATCCTCGTCATATGGTAAAAATTCGTATATGTTGTCGCCAGCGTGTTTATACTTCGCGTACTCGCCATACAGCAAGGCCATCGACTCAAAACCGATTTTTTTCCAGCCCTGCCTCTGGGCAAGGGTGGCAAGCGCGGGTGAGTATTCGCGTGACTCCGGCACGGTGACTTCCCATCCGACAGCCTGCTTATCTGCCACTTCTTTGTAAAGAGGGTTCGTCATGAGTATTTGTTGTGTCTGACTCACGATCAATACTCCGGCACCCTCTACATCGTCGTTGAGCCAACCGCTCAAGTATGAACGGTTCTGCGGCTGTGATACAAGCAAGGCGTCGATGCCCTGCTCCTGAATCCATGTGCGAAGTTGTGCTACACTTTCCTGACTCATGTTATTCCTCTTATACTACTGTTGTTCACGTACCATCTCTACCAACGCTTCTAGCGCGTGTAGATAGCCACGCCAACCTAATCCTACAATATGCCCTTTACAAACCGCCGCCATGACGGAATGATGCCGAAATTCTTCGCGAGCATAAATATTACTCAGGTGTACCTCTATAGTTGGAGCTTTTACAGCCGCCAGTGCATCACGTACAGCAATCGAATAGTGCGTCAGTGCCCCTGGGTTAATGATAATACCATCGACGCTCTCTGCATGCTGCTGAATGCAATCGATCAACGCACCCTCGAAGTTCGACTGAAAACAAGTGATGTCTGTATTCAGTTCTTTGCCTCGCGTCCCCAACTTTTCTTGCACCTGAGCGAGCGTCACGGTACCGTAGATAGCTGGTTCGCGCGTCCCTAGTGTATTGAGATTTGGCCCATTCAACACCAGAATACGTAATGTATCTGCCATCGCTACGCTCTTTTCTCTGTAAAAAAGGCTGTGACGACGCTTGTCACCAGAGCATCGGGCATCGTTGTCACCGTGACCTTCCCGATGCTTTGCGGCATAATCCAACGGATTTGCTTGCCAGCAACCTTCTTATCCAACTGCGTCGCGGCAAGAATATCCTCGGCTTTCACTGAACCGATGTACTGCACGGGTAATCCAAGTGTAGACAGCAGAGTGTTCTGCCGCATCATATTCTCTTCAGAGAACATACTAGCTTCGCAGGCTAATTGAGCTGCGACAACCATACCCAGCGACACAGCTTCGCCATGCAACCATTCTCCATAGCCTGCGACATTTTCCAATGCATGAGCAACCGTGTGTCCATAGTTAAGAATGGCGCGCCGCCCTTGCTCACGCTCGTCCTCTTCTATAATCATCACCTTCAGGTCTATACAACGCGCGATTATCTGACACAGCAGTTGTACAGGAGGATGCTCGAAGGTTCGTAACGTCTCGGCCTCAGCCTCAAGTTGTGTAAACAGTTCGGCGTCAAGTATAATACCATATTTTACTACTTCTGCCCATCCCTCGGTACGTTCTCGCTGAGGCAAAGTGAGCAATAAACGCGGGTCAACCAGCACGAGGCACGGATGATAAAAGGCACCGATAAGATTTTTGCCGCGCGGATGATTGATGCCAGTCTTGCCACCTATGGCAGCATCAACCTGAGCTAGGAGCGAGGTAGGAACCTGTATCAGTGGCACACCCCGCAAGTAGGTCGCGGCGGCATAGCCAACTAAGTCTCCAACGACGCCACCACCAAACGCGATAATAGCCTCACGACGCTCGGCTCTTTGCGCCAGTAACCAATCGTATATCGCGCTCAATTGCTCTTGCGATTTACTTTTCTCGCCAGCAGGAACTGTATACAGGTGCGGATCGAATCCTGCCACACGAAGATTTTGCAGTATTGTTTGACTGTAAAGCTGTGCAAGGTTACTATCGGTGAAGAGAAAAACACGCGCTGGCAAAGAACGCTGCGTGAGATAGTGTGCCAGTCGGTCTATACAGCCCCAGTCAACGACAACATCATAGCCATCGCCAATTTGCACATGACGCACAATTGGTGCCACGTCTTCCTCAAATACATCTGAACGCTGCAACATAACTACAACCTCCTGTGCAACTTGCTCTCCACTTTTTCCAGTTGTATCACATATAATCTCAGCCTCTTGATAGAGCAAGGAACGTGTAGCGACAAGAGTATGGAGTGCGATTAAAGGGTCTGAACCAGCAAGTAGAGGGCGAATTTCAGGCGCGGCTCCCTGTGCGAGTGCAACAGTATGTTGAGCTTGCAGACGTTCTAAAGCAACGGTTGGGTCAACCTGTAGCCAGATACGCACGCCATGCTGCGCCATCAATACACGGTTCTCTTTCCGTAGTACTGCACCACCACCCGTCGCAATCACAGCCCCATTTGGAGTTGTCCGAATGGCGGTCGCGAGGGCGTAACTCTCACAATGACGGAAATGCGCCTCACCATGTTGTGCAAAAATAGTAGGGATACGTTCCCCATATTCTGCCTCTACCAAAGCATCACTATCAAGGAAAGGTATCCCTAGTTGTTGCGCGAGATGATGCCCTACTGTGCTTTTACCGCTCCCCGACAACCCAATTAAAAATATGTGTCGCATACACGCTATTGTATCACGTGGGACAAATACACACGCGAGACAATTATATAAGCAGGGAGACCGCAAGGGTCTCCCCTACATTTCATACATGTAGGGGAGACCGCAAGGGTCTCCCTGCTCTCCCTTGCTTAGTACAACTCTTCATCCCGAATACTGGTTGAGAGCGTTGTAATCAGGTTAAATGATGTGCTATCGACCTTGTTCAAACGCGAGTCCATGGTGATCCCTTGACGCGCAAAGGCCTGTGAACGGTTGTCATACACCTTGAATTTGCGTCCAAAGGAGAAGACGTACTGCCCAATTTGTCCAGTATGACGATCCAGGACAAGGATATCGTCTCCTGTAGAACAATTCCCCTTGGCGAGGCAGCGTGAGTGATCGATGAAATCACCTACGAGAATTTGCCAACGCTGACCCCAACTCTTGACCGTCACATGCTGCGTGATTGCCAACGACTTAGAGAAGGCGAAGAAAGTGCTATGACCACCTTGAGCATCGTAGAGCATAATGCTCATATTCGACATCCCGAAGTGACCTCCATACAGCACCATGTTCTTACCTAGTTTCGAGTAAGTCAACTGATTGGCAAGTGTGAGATCAGGTTTGAAGGCAAGCATTTGTCCATCACCACTACTGGGGTCGTACATGAACAGTTGCGAACGGCCTGCTCCAGTAAAGTCTCCACTATATAACATCCAGTTACCATCAAGATTGTGTGCTTCCTGATAGTGGTTGATGAGCAGTTTGCTATCGAAATCCATGATACGTCCTTCGCCCGCGAGACGATCATAGAGGAAGATACCATCCTGGGTAGAGCTTACGAAGCGACCAACATATACCTCCCAATTCGCATGCCATAGAGTATACGATTGTTGAACGTGAACATTGAAGTTCTTGTCGAAGTCCAACACCACAATGTTCGCGGTACGACCTTTTTTCTCCCAATCTTGTGGCGCACTGCCACTGAGATCGCCTTTACCCGTTGTTGGCGTGGGCGATGGCGACGTATCGACATAATCGAGATACGCTTTGCTACTTGGTGACGATGGCGATGCGGGACTTGATTTTTTCTTACCAGTAGTACCCGTTGTTGGCGTCGCCGTCGGACTCGATGTTGGACTTGGGGTCACCGTCGGCGTACCCGATTTCGACGTCGTGCCTGGCGTTGCCGTTGGACTCCCGGTCGGGCTTGGGCTTGGTGTCACCGTTGGACTTGGGGTCGCCGTTGGCGTACCCGATTTCGAGGTCGGACTTGGCGTTGCCGTTGGACTTGGCTTCGGTGTCGGGCTGGGTGTCACTGTCGGACTCGGTTTTGGTGTTGCCGTTGGGCTGGGTTTGGGCGTCGCTGTTGGACTCGGCTTCGGCGTTGGACTCGGTGTTACCGTTGGCTTCGGTTTCGATGTCGCTGTCGGACTCGGTTTGGGCGTCGCTGTCGGATTTGTTGTTTTAGTTGGACTTGTTGGCGTTGTCTTTGGGTTTGTAGTAGGACTGGTCTGAGGTCCAGTCGATGGATCAGTTGGAACAGTGTATGGATTGGATAGAGCGTAACGCTTGTACATGAACAGGCTGCTCCTCTTGCCATCAAAGCGTCCTACGTACACTTCCCAATCTGTCCCCCAATTCAAAAGTACAACGTGTTTTTTGATGGTAAGTTGCGGTGTCAGGCTTAAAATCTGTATTGTGCCCGCCTGCCGATCATAGAGCAGAATCTGAGCATGGCCTGAACCATCGAAGTCGCCAACATGCACATCGAGCGAAGACCCCCACTTGTCAGTAGATGTCGTAGCGTCGGATAGACTTACCGTATGTGAGGTTGTAGCATTGTCGTTGGCACTCTTACTCGTTGTGCGAGAGGTGGAGGTAGCAGGCTGCTGACTCAGTGTGAGAATATCAAGGCGTCCTTTTTGACGATTGTAGAGCAACAGGTCACTATGACCACTGCCAGTAAAATCGGCGTTGAACTCATCTGCGGAAGAGACGGTTTGCGAGCCAAGTGTGATACGATTCCCTGTCAAGCCTGATGCCGAACTGGTCAATTGATTGTTTGCGCTAAACACTCCCAGCGGGCTATTCGTGCCAATTCCCGGAAGGCGTAAGAAAAGCTGTGGATCAATCAGTTTCGGGAAATAGATGAAGCGCATTTCGCTATTCTGGTAACGCGGCTGATTGATAACGTTGACATTATAGCCAGTGCCAACATACATCGGCGTCGCGTCGCCATAATTTTGATAGGTGACATTGAAGGTCGAGCCATCGCCACTAACGGAGGTGACAAAAGCAACGTGACCAGGAGTACCATAGGCCCAGACTCCATCAGCCTTTGGAAATACCGCGATAGAACCGACGCGAGGCGTTGTACCAAGCGGAAGTCCTGAACGTTCTGCATCAACAACCCAATCAGCGGCATTGCCCCAGTTCAAGGGCAAATCATAACCGAGCAAGTGCCACTGCTCCCATGCCCACCATACACAGTTGCCACCCGATGTAGGAAAGGGGCCAGGGCAGAGGCCAAACGGGTTGCCATCTGACGAGAAGCCAATACTTGCACATTCGTCATTCACTGTCGCCGCTGTATGACTGTGGGCATCTACGCCGGGGACAAACGCTGTAAACTCAACACAGACAAGCGAAATAAGAAGACATATACCAAGCACATGTATCAGGTATCTGCTATTGCTAGATACTACACGCTTCAAATAAACATTTTTGGCACGCACAAGACGCAAAAGAGTTGTAGGAGGCATGGGGATGGCACCTTCCTAAAATATGTTTTTGTTTTTGTGAGTGTTCTGGTATCACCCACATCCATTATAATCGGCAGTATATACAGATTATTCAGTGGGTCAGCGGTTATAAAGTTTTCTAACACATTTCCAAGTATAACATCAATATCCGTCAATGCTCAAGAGGATAGAGGGGCAATTTTAGCGAGTTTACAAAAACTTAACATATTCACTCACCAAAAATAGGGCTTGACAACGATTGGACTCAATGGTATTATTGTCTCTGTTCAAGGGCAATTAGCTCAGTTGGTTAGAGCGCTACGTTGACATCGTAGAGGTCACAGATTCGAGTTCTGTATTGCCCATTTTTCGACTATAAAGAGAGTGATTCTGCTTCTTGTTTAGAGACAGAATAAAATGAGAGGGTGGCACAAGTTTTGTGCCACCCTCTCATTTTATTCTGTCTCTAAACTACTTTTTGAGAATTGGTAGGTTCATACCTTCTTCACGGGTACGATGGGAACCTGCGGTCTCATGGATACCACCTTCGGGATAAACTAGCCTGGCCTCGGCTTCTGGTAGGAGGGTTGCAACCTCTTTGAGTACAGCGTCAAGAAATTGATCTTCGGGTACGGTTTTGACAACCTCACCTTTACGGAAGATCACACCCTTACCTCTGCCACCAGCGAGGCCCACATCGGCATCGCGTGACTCGCCGGGGCCGTTGACGACACAACCCATAACAGCAACGTGAATAGGTGTTTGCACTTTTGCCAGACGCTTCTCAACCTCGTTGGCAACCTGGATTACGTCGATCTCGACACGCCCACAGGATGGACACGAAACGAAGGTTACACCACGATTGCGAAGTTCAAGCGACCGCAAAATCTCATAGGCAACGGGAATTTCTTCCTCCGGCTCAGCACTCAGGCTGACACGAATGGTGTCACCAATCCCGTCAGCTAAGAGCAAGCCCAGACCAACGGAGGATTTCACCGAACCGGAAACAAGCGTACCAGCCTCTGTAATCCCAAGATGCAGTGGATAGTCCGAACGCTGCGAGAACTTGCGATAAGCTTCGACTGCGGTAAGTACCGTCGAGGACTTGAGCGAGACATCGATCTCGTGATAGTCTAGCTCTTCACACCAGCTAATATATTCCAACGCCTTGGTGACCATGCGTTCAGAGAGCCGCTCACGCTCTATGCGTCTTGCCTCGGCTGGGTCAGAACGTTCAAGCGTGCCATCGTCACGCAGGCGAACCTGGATACGCTGCATCTGCGCCACTTTATCCAGCGCGTCGATTGAACCAGAATTGACGCCGATACGCATCGCAATACCGCGCTCTTTCGCCGCCGTGACGATCTGCTCTAACGATGTTCGTCCATGCCGCAGGTTGCCTGGATTGATACGCACCTTGTCGATGCCCTGGCGAATCGCTTCCAGAGCCAGGCTACCTTCGTAGTGAACATCAGCCACGAGCGGAATCCGAATCTGCTTCTTAATCTCGCCAATGGCAAGCGCATCTTCCATCTCCGGTACGGCTACACGTATAATTTCACAGCCAACATCTTCAAGGCGGTGAATCTGTTCAACTGTACTTTTTACATCGCGTGTATAGGTTGTCGTCATAGATTGCACAATAATTGGTGCATCTCCACCAATAGCCACATTCCCAACATGTATCTGTCGAGTTTTCTTTCTCATTATAAAAACTGCTCCGTATGCAAGTTTGTAGGCAAATTTTATTATTCTTTGTCGTTACACCTTATATTATCGCACATAAGCCATGTAACAGCGAATGCTTGCTCTTAGCCGCCCCAGTGGGCAACGTCGCTAATCGTGATGACCACCATCAGAGTGAGCAAAACAGCCATGCCTGCCAGATTTATCAAGCCCTCGCGCTCCGGCTTCAAGCGCTTGCCACCGCGTAAGAGTTCAATCAATATTAGTAGGATGCGTCCACCATCTAAAGCGGGGAAAGGCAAAATGTTGATGATCGCGAGGTTCAGGCTCAGCACAGCCGTCAAGTTGAGCAAAGGCCACCAACCCTCAGTTGTAACACTTTGTGCGGTCTTACCAGTCATCTGCACAATGCCGACAGGACCAGACAACTGCGGTTTTATGGCACCTGTAATCATCTGTCCAATCGCTTGAAAAAATTCTCCCGTTACAATGACCGTATGCTGTATTCCCTTGAGCGGTGCCTGCCAGAGCGGTACGCTGACATAAGTCAACTGAGTGTCATCGGCAATAATGCCCATCGGCCCCTGATCTTTCGGGGGGTGAACGCGCACATTGACGGTTGTATCCGTAGTAGCAGTATCTCCTTTATGACGTATGCTCATAAGAACCGGTACAATAGTATTACTACCTGCATGCGTAATATCGTTGTTCACAATAGTCTGGAGATCGGTGAAGTTCTGGATGATTTGACCTTTCACTTTTACGATGGTATCACCAGTACGCAGCCCTGCCGCCGCTGCCGGAGAATTAGGCACAACTTGCCCCACCACAGGACGTAGCGTTGGCTCGCCAATAAAACCGTAGGCAATAGTAAAAAGTATCATCGCCAGGATAACGTTCATGGTCACGCCAGCAACCAGAACGATGATACGCTTGCCTGCTGACTTGGCGGCAAAGCTGCCTGGATCGTATTTGCCTTCGGCGTCGTTGATGTCGCCGTTCTCCCCTGGCATACGCACGAAGCCGCCGATGGGGAGGAAGTTCAGCGAGTAGATGGTATGACCCGCATCACCTGGAACACTGAAACCTCCACTTGCACCACTAAACGGCGTTTGCTTGCCATCGCTATACTGATCCTCAGCACTGCGTCCACCACCAAGCCAGACGACCTCCCAGCCACCGCTCTCGCGTTTACGAATACCGACAATGCGCGGTGGTAGCCCAAGTCCAAACTCCTCGACTCGAATACCTGCCCATTTCGCGGTGATAAAATGTCCAAATTCATGTACCAGTACCAGCAATCCAAACACTGGAATAGCAGCGAATAAGTACCAGTTAATCATCCCATCATTCCTTATAACTTACATTTTTGATCCGTCTATACCAGGGCACCCGCAAGGGGATGCCCCTCCCATACGACAGGGTATCATTTCCTCATTCGTGAATGGGAGGGGCATCCCCTTGCGGGTGCCCTTATACCCTTTACACATATATGCTCATCTATCTCTTCTGCAATATAGTTGTTTGATACACTTCTTGCGTAACCCTTCGCGCCCATGCACACGCTTCCAAGGTTTCGGCTACGGAGGGGTGAGCGATAGAGGTGTGACGATCTAATACGGCTTCGATCAATTCCGCAATCTCTAACAACTTAATTCTACCATGCAGGAAAAGGTCCACTGCCTCTTCATCGGCTCCCACTAGGACACATGGATAGGTACCACCGCGTTTCGCTGCTTCTAAGGCGAGTCTGAAACACGGAAAACGTGCCACATCCAACGTCTCAAATTCCAGACGAGCAATGTCGGCCCAACGTAACTTCCGAATCAGGCCACTTTCAGCAACATCCAGGCGATGCGGATAGGCAAGAGCATTCATTATAGGTAGATGCATACTGGGAAGGCTGGCTTGCATCTTGATCGAACCATCAATAAATTCGACCATCGAGTGGATGATGCTTTCGGGCTGCACCACCACTTCGATACGCTCATACGGCACATCGAAAAGCCAGTGCGCCTCTATCACCTCTAACCCTTTATTCATCAATGTTGAGGAATCAATGGTGATCTTAGGTCCCATATGCCATGTTGGATGCGCCAATGCCTGCTCAACTGTCACCGATTGCATCTGCTCTAGTGGCGTGTTACGGAACGGACCACCAGAGGCAGTCAGGATGAGGGAATGTATCTCCGCGTTCTCTTCCCCCTTGAGACATTGCCAGATCGCGCTATGTTCGCTGTCTATAGGAAGGATATCGACACCCACACGCTTTGCGGCTGCCATGACGAGATGTCCTGCCATAACTAACGTTTCTTTGTTGGCAACGGCAATGGTTTTTCCTGCTTCAATTGCGGCCAGCGTCGCTTCGAGTGCCAGCAAGCCAGAGGTTGCGGCGACAACAATATCTACATCGGGATGTGTCGCAGCAACTATCAATCCCTGTTTTCCCGTGATGACGTCAGGGAGCGCAGATCGTGCTCCCTTTTCCAGTTCTGGCGTCTCAGCAGAACATGCCACAACCTGCGGCTGAAATTCCACCACCTGTTGTGCCAGTAGCGATATATTGCTACGAGCGGCGAGAGCGACTATTTGAAAGCGTTCTGGAAATTGTCGCACAACGTCTAGCGTCTGTCGTCCAATCGAGCCAGTACTTCCTAATAAGGCAATACGTTTTTTAGGAAACATAGTCATAAGATTATTATCACACTGACACATATACCTGCCCGTCTACTACTTCTGACGGACAGTGGTGTTGTATCCCTCTTCAAATTATAGCAGGGTTGCGCTAAAAATTATACATAGACGGGCGATCCCTTGTGGTCGCCCGTCCGTTCTATTTTCCGACGAATTGTGCAAAGACGTAGACAATAATGGCAGCGAAGAGCAGGCTATCTATACGATCAAGCATACCGCCATGCCCCGGCATAAACTGGCCGCTATCCTTGACGCGCGTCTGACGCTTAATCAGAGATTCCGCAAGATCACCGAACACGGCGGCGACGCCGAGCAGGATACCCAATAGGACTGCGAAATACCACGGCACGCCTAGTTGCCGCACAGTGAAAATCAAGGCCGCCGTAATAGAAAGAACGAAGCCACCGAGTACGCCTTCCCACGTTTTAGCGGGGCTGATTCTTGGGGCAAGCTTATGACGTCCCAGATAACGACCTGAGAAGAATGCCGCAGCGTCGAAGCCCCAGACACCAAGCAGTAGTATGAGTAGCCACCACACTCCGTGCGGCAAATAGAGCCATGAGAAATTTGTCAGGCTAAAATTGGAGGGAATAATCGCGCTAGAGTTGGGGCCACGCAGCAGCAAAAAGAAACTCATAGGCCAGCCTAAATAAATCGAGATCGCTAGCGTCAAAGCCCAATCCACCATCGCACCATCAAGCTTTTTACGTACAAAAAGCCAGGGAAACGACACCAATAAACTCGCGCCGAGGCTTGTTTCGAGAATTAGTTCCCGTTGCTGTGGAAACATTGCAGCAATGAGGAAAAGGACGCTTAGACCAAAGCTTATCCAGATCAATGGATGATAGCCAGCGTTGAGCAACATGTTATGCAATTCCAGCGTACTCAGGATAACAACAAGCAATACAGCCGCGAATGCAACCCAACCACCAAACCAGACGAAGGTCAGCACAACAGGCATGGCTATCCCAGCAGTGAGCCAGCGCTGACCAACGGATGATTTTTTCTTTTCGCTGGCCTGTACCGTTTCGGCCTGTATCTTCTCTTCGCTTGCTCGTTGCACCCGACGACTCCTCTATATGACGCTTATATAACGCTGACCAGGGTAGAATCTCTCCTGGGAAAAACGTGGTACGATATCCTCTACGCTGAGAGGTGGTTTCTTGTTACAGAAACAGGATGTTGTGGAAAATGTATATAAACATCCTACCCCGTTTTGTCACGGCTTGCAAGCGCATTGTGCAACTCGCGAGCCGCTAGCACAATGTTCTCAGCATTGGCAACTGCCGTAATTACAGCGACTCCCGTAGCACCTGCATGTATTATCTCCGCCACGTTTTCGGTCGTGATGCCGCCGATAGCAACAAGTGGCGTTGGGTAACGCGCCACCAGTTGACGAAGCAGGTCAACGCCAGTCGCTGGCCCAGCGTCCTGTTTCGTCAAGGTGGAATAGATGGGACCAATCCCCAAATAGTCCGCGCCACCTGTTACGGCTTCCTCAGCTTCCTCAAGGTTGCCTGCTGAGACACCTAGAATTCGTTCAGAGCCGAGGAGACGACGCGCGAGACCAACGGGCATATCGTCCTGTCCAACATGTAGTCCATCCGCATCACAGGCCAACGCAACGTCCATACGATCATTGACAATCAACAGAACGCCGCGCTCTCGCGTCAGCACGCGCAAAGCCTGTCCCTCGTCTATCAAGGTGCGGGTACTGGCTGTTTTGTCGCGCAATTGGATAACGCTAGCTCCGCCCTCGATTGCTTCTCTTGCTACGGCAAGCATTGTCCGCCCGCGTGACCGCTGGTGATCAGTCAACACATGGAGTACGAGTGCTGAGCTAGCATGCTCATCTAGCATCATAAGCTCTCGACTTTCTGGGCGTGTGTAAGACGTTCAGCATCGAGCTTTGCTACTGCGTCGAGCAGGTGTGAGCGAAAGGTTCCTGGCCCATCTGCCTTGAGCGCGGCCATCTCACCTGCTACCCCCATCGCTACCAGTGCCGCCGTTGTTGCGAACCAGGCGTCTGTCTCTACCGCCAGAAATGCCCCTACCAGGCTAGTTGCCATACATCCACTACCAGTAATGGCCGCCAGGAGTGGATGTCCATTCTCGACACGTGCCAACCGTTGCTGCTCACCCTCCTGACTACCCCGCTTATCAGCGATGACATCGTAGACGCCAGTGATCGCAACGGTACATCCAAAGGTATCCGCTGCGCGTCGCGCGACCACCGCACGGTCTTCGGAGAGCGAAGCCGAATCAACACCCCTGGTCTGCGCGGCGACACCTACCAGCGTTCCCACTTCCGACGCATTGCCACGAACAGCCGTGATACGAAGTTCACGAAGCAGACGTAACGCGCTTTCTGTGCGTAAGCGAGTCGCTCCGACTCCCACAGGGTCAAGCACAATGGGAATGTCACGTTCGTTGGCGCGTTTCCCTGCCCGTAACATGGCCTCAACCTGACCGGGAGTTAACGTGCCAATGTTGAGTACTAGAGCGTTCGCCAGCCCGACCATCTCTTCCACCTCCTCGAGAGCGTGTGCCATAACCGGTGAAGCTCCAATGGCAAGTGTAATATTGGCGGTATCATTCATAACGACCATATTGGTGATATGGTGAATGAGAGGATGTTGCGCCCGAATACGATCTACCAATGGGGCCAGCATAAGAGTTCCTTGCTGTTCACTACCGCTCATTGTTATACTCCTTCTATATTCTCTATCGCGTCACCGACTTCTATGACCCTTCCGTTCGCTGCCAGAAGTGGTCAACGGGGCCATGTCCTTTGCCCAAGCCAGGGGCATGTTGAATCGAACCAGTAATGTAGGTTTTCGCCTGCCTAACGGCTTCTTGCACGGGTAAGCCTCGCGCTATAAACGCGGTGATAGCAGCCGAAAAGGTGCAGCCAGTTCCATGCGTATGACGCGTCTGAATACGTTCCGCGTGCAATTCGATGAATTGTTGACTATCGAAGTATACATCGACAGGTTCACCGACACTGTGACCGCCTTTCACAATCACGTGATGAGGACCGAGTTCGGCGATAGCTTGCGCGGCTACTCGCATCTCGTCACGCGTCTGAATACGTCGTCCGGTGAGTCGCTCCGCCTCCGGCACATTGGGCGTAACCACTTCGGCAAGCGGTAATAGATCAGTGATGAGGGTGCTGATTGCTTCTGGTTGGAGCAGTGAATCGCCCCCTTTGGCAACCATCACAGGGTCTACCACCAGTCGCAGATGCCAACGCGCAACGCATCTAGCAACTGCTTGAATAATCGCTGCGCTGGAAAGCATCCCTGTTTTGGCTGCATTCGCGCCTATATCTTCGAGAACGGCGTCGATTTGTGCCTCGACCAGTTGCGGCGGCAATTCCAGCACGGCACGCACTTCCTCAGTATTCTGGGCGGTTACGGCAGTCAACGCGGATAGACCATAGACGCCAAATGCTGCGAAGGTTTTCAGATCAGCTTGAATACCAGCACCACCGCCAGAGTCTGAACCCGCAATCGTTAAAGCCGTGGGGTGAGATACTTGTTCCCGTGCTTCACGGATGTTGTTCATAACGGCCACTCCTCTAATCGCCACGCCATATCCCAGAAGAGGTATTCGTAGCGTGTACTCAAGAGGAAGATTTGTTGAAGACGAGCCTCTTCATCGGAACTGACTCGAGTAGTATAGGAATCGAGCCGTTCACGTATCCAGAGGCCAACCTCGTCAAAATCTGGTGAGGCATAGGTCGCCAGCCAATCTTGATAAGGATGCTCTGCTCCTGGCGGTGTCTCCCCAACCAGATGATGACTCAACTCGGCATAAAGCCAGGCACAAGGAAGGATGGCGGTAAGCAATTCGGGAAGTGTACCTGTCGTGGCAATTGAGAGTAGATGTCGAGTATAGGCGTAGTTCGTCGGAGCCATCGTCGTTGCCGCCATCTCATTGGGTGTGAGTCCGAACCGCTCTCCATAGCGATGGTGCAGGTCGGCTTCGACGAGAAGCGTATTCAAGAGCAACTTACCAAATTGTTCCATCTCTGCATGATCGCGGGTCTTAGTGGTTGCATATGCAAACATTTTTGTGAGATCTTCCAGGAAGAGCGCATCCTGGCGAATGTAAAACTCGAAGTTAGTTCGCGGCAAGGTGCCATCTCCAAGCGCGACGACGAACGGGTGCTGAAATTGGCGGCGCCAGAGGGGAAGAACACTTTGACGTAATCGTTCGCTCAATCCTTGTGAGCGAGTGGTTGTAGATAAATTTTGTTCAGTCGAACTCATAACACTTCCTTCTGCTGCTTTTTTCTTTACCGCCGCAGTAGGACCATATCACCATAAGTAGAGAGCAAACAAAAAGGGACACCAGTCAAGTAAAGACCAGCATCCCTAAAAATCTCATCTGCGAGATGGTGCTGTCCCTGCGCTGGCATTATCCAGATCAGGTTCTATCGGTCGGCGACGATGATATGGTCGCCCTCTCAGCCTGGCTTACCCAAGCTCCCGCAGTAGTACCTTGTGAAATCAAACTATGTACAAGTTATAGCATTTACAACTTTCTCTTGTCAAGGCGAAGTTTGCGCCTCCCTTTTGTTCAAGGATATCGGTAAGAACTAGAGTACTCGTAAGAAATCCTCAATTACTGTTTTCGCACCTTCCAAACGTTCTCCATGGGCCAGCGTCTAGCCCAAGCAGTTTCGGTGGCATTACAATAGGTACTGGCAGCATCAACTGCTGGTCGCGTCTCGATCAGGTCTTCAATGATAAAGCCTACTTTGCGGAAGAGACGAATCCATTCACCGTAGGGCAACTGAAAATTCACCTCGTTGTCCCACTCAAGGCGGTGCATGCCAAAATAGTCATTTTTGAGGGACGGCTCAATCTCGTCGCTTTGCATATCCTGACAGAGCATCGAGATTGGCGTCGCAGTCATAAACGCGAACAATCCACCAGATCGTAAGAGACGCGCGGCTTCGGGAACGGCACGATAGGGGTCAGAGAAGGTCATAGCCCCCCAATCGCAAAAAATGATATCGAAACTTGCATCTGGTAGCGGAACGTTCTCAGCACTAGCTTCGAGCAGAGGAAAATCTACGCCCGCCTCTTGCATAAGAGTTCGTGCATGATGCAGTTGTTGTGAGGAGATATCGAGACCAACGGAACGCGCTCCGTGTCGCGCTAATGCAATCGACCAGCGAGCTGCCCCACAGCCAAATTCGAGAATATCTTTGCCCGCGACCTCGCCGAGGATGTGCAGTTCCGCCTCTGGCACGCGCCACAGCCCCCACGCCATTGCACGCTCACCGGCTAAAGCCGCCGCGTTGCGCTGCTCGTACTCGTCGCTGCTTGTATTCCACATCGCCCTGTTCTTGCGAACATGCTCTGGGAGTTGGGAGGAGTTTGGATTGCTTATGAGTTTTTGTCCTTTGCAGCTAGAAATAATCTCATGTACCTCTTCCCTTTCATATAATCCTCATCTTTCGTTATTAAAGTTGATTGTTGACAAAGTAATACTTTTCTCCTCTCGATCAACGTTCATCACCTTGACATCAATCTCTTGACCAATATGTAAAAGGTCACTAGGATGCTTTATAGATTCCTTCATTAGCTGACTGATAGGAATTAGCCCATATACACCACCAAGATCAACAAACGCTCCAAACTCTGCAAGTGCGAATACTCTTCCACGCCGCGTATCTTCAGGTTGTATATAGCGCAATATTTCATCGGATTGTTGAGCATATTTCATGGACAGTGCAATATTAGGACCGTCAACCTTCAATATCATGACATCAACTCGCTCCCCTACATGCACAAATTCTTGAGGATGCAATACTTCATTCCAAGACAGTTGACCTCTGGAAATCCATCCTTCTAACCCTTCTATGTCAACGCTTACAGCCAATTGGGTAACAGATTTGATTACTCCTTGTCGCACATCTCCAGGCTGTAATTCTCGCAACAATTGATTACGACGACGGTAAAGCTTTTGCCTATCCTCTACCGTTAAAATATCTTGTGAAAGGATTAGATGGTTTCGTGTTCGATCAACCTCAACGACTTTCACCTGAAGATTTTGTCCTATCATAGACGAAGAACTTTCTGCGGCTGGCTGATTTTTCTCAGCTAGACTCGTCTGCTTTTGAGGCTCTACGGGGAAAAAGTGGAATTTTCCCAATACTAATCCTCTAATTCCTCCAACATCGACAATTAATCCCCTTTCGTTGTCTTCCATGACGTTTGCTATAAGCAGTTGCCCATTATTATGATGCTCTTCAATAAGAGACCATTGGAGAGCTAAAAATTCTTCTTTATTGTTGGATAACGACATATATTTACTCCTCTCTCTAGTCGTCTAAACTTTTGCTTTGATTGCATTTCGTTATATGTACAGCAAGTATGCTATCTTATCATCTCCACCATAGATACGCTCTCAGCACTTCATCAGTATGCTCAAGCTTGTGTTGATTACAAAAGACTAGTAAAATTATCTCCTAGCAACTGCTCAAGATAGGGAGTCACATTCCAAAAGTTTTTGAGGTCTTTGTACTCTTGTATAAACTTAGGCTCCCCAACTTTATAGGATTTTACTGCACGTATCATCAGGTTTTTAGCCGTGTGTTCACTCGAAACAAATTGTATAACCTCTGTTTGATACCCCATGATACGTAGCACTAAGGCACGGAACGTATCTGTCAAAATATCGCCTATACGCTCTTTTAAGATACTATGGCGTAAGACAGGTTGGAATAGGTCGGGAGTAGGCTGATGTTCAAGTTGCTCTTGCAGATGATGCTGACAACATGGAACACTCACGATCAATTTGCTCTGCCACTTTATACCCTGACATAGTGCTTCATCTGTTGCAGTATCGCAAGCATGAAGGGCAAGTACAATATCAGGTGGAATAGCTGGTTGAAAGTCTATGATTTTGCTAGTCTGAAAAGTGAGATCAGGCCAACCTAATCTCGATGTTTTCTCCGTATGCCTTACCAATGGTTCACTTCTATCATCAATACCTGTTAGATGTGTTGGAATGTTTAGTACAGAATGAAGATAATAGTAAAAAGCAAACGTGAGGTAGGCATTACCGCAACCACAATCCACAACAGAAACAGGTGTATCGGAAAGTTTTTCCAATGCTCCCGTTTGCTGCACAAGTTTTAAGAACTCGTTAATTTGCCTGAACTTGCTCTGCATATCCACTTTGATTTTGTTGTCTTCGCCCATAATACCAAGCTCTTTTAGAAATGGTGCCGCATCTTCACCAGCTAAAAGCACCTTCTTTTGACGGTCATGAGAGAGAATTGGTTCCTTCGTGTCAGTTGAGGAAGTTTTCTTACGATGAACAATTGGTTTACCTTTTTTAGTGATGGCTATATGAATACTATTGTGAATGGTCTCGATATGAATGTCCTTGAATGTGAGTCCTAGAAGTTGCTCAAGCTTCTCTATCATATCATCGTCTCTATAATTCTTGGTGATATCTTTGTGTGCATCAAAGTATGAAAATTGCAGATGTTTCCTTCCCTGTACGACGACAGGGCGTACAACAACTTTTAGCCAGGGAATAAGTTGATCTCTTTGTTGACCACTGAATGTTGCCTTTATAAAACCTTTTTCATTGACAACATTCTCCCTCACGATTTGTTTGTAATCATCTGTAATCATGCTATTGTTCCCTGAGTTATGACACTGAGAGGTATATAAGCACAAATAGGACGGTTGACATAACCGTCCTATTTGTATAAAGACAATTCTATTTGGTTTGCTCTGATGCCAGACGCCCGAACTTGCGCTGTCGGCTTTGCAAGATGTCCAGGGCTTGGCGCAGGTCCTCGCGCCCGAAGTCAGGCCAGAGGGTTGGTGTCGCGTAGTATTCACTGTAGGCTGATTGCCATAACAGGAAGTTACTGACACGCATCTCGCCAGCGGTACGAATGACCATATCAGGGTCGGGCAGGTCACGCGTGTAAAGATAGGATGCAATCATATCTTCGTTGATGCTGTCAGGTTCCTTACCATCGGCGACAATCTGACGCACGGCATCCACCAGTTCCGCACGACCACCATAGTTGAAGCAGACGTTCAGGCCGATACGGGTATTGTTGCGCGTCAATTCCTCAGACTCTCGCACGGCCTTTTGAATGTCTGTGGATAGGTCATACAGACGACCAAGATGGCGCAGCCTTACTCCATCGCGGTGCAATTTTTCCAGGTCCGAGCGAATGGTCTCCCAGAAGAGACGCATGAGACCATCTACCTCAGCGCGTGGTCGCCCCCAGTTCTCAGTTGAAAAGGCATACACGCTAAGCATCTCAATATTCTCATCGGCAGCGCACTCCACGACACGACGCAACGCCGTTACGCCAGCCTTGTGTCCTGCAAGGCGTGGCAAGTGACGTTTCGTCGCCCATCGTCCATTACCATCCATGATGATGGCAAGGTGGCGCACTGACTGAATGGGTTGCTCTGTTGCGACAGGTTGTGACTGCGACGCAACGTTCTCCTTTCGCGAGGAAAAGAGATTGTTTATCTTAGTCAAGCGTTAGACCTCCATAAGCTCCTGTTCCTTACTTTTTCCGACCTTATCCATCTCGTCGATGAAGCGGTCGGTGAGCTTTTGTAGCCGATCAGAGCTACGTTTCAGCTCATCTTCAGAAACTTCTTTCTTCTTTTCACGGTCACGTAGTTTATCCTGAACATCACGACGAATGTTGCGAACCGCGACCTTATGCTCGTCTAGCTTCTTGTGAAGCACCTTCGCCATGTCGCGTCTGCGCTCCTCACTCATCGGTGGAATGTTCAGACGAATGACCTGTCCATCATTGTTGGGATTGATGCCCAGGTCAGATTTTTGGATTGCCTTCTCGATATCCGGCAGTATCTTGCGGTCCCAGGGTTGAATGACCACCTGACGCGCATCAGGAACGGATATCGAGGCGACCTGATTGACAGGAGTCGGAGTACCATAATACTCGACCTGTATGCGGTCAACTAACGATGCACTGGCGCGACCAGTACGGATAGCCGTGAGGTCCTGTTTCAGGGCGTCGATAGCTTTCTGCATACGTCGTTCTGCATCGCTAAATAAATCATCTGTTGCCATAATTCAAAACTCCCTTTTTCTATAAGCATACTACGTTGTGTAATGCTCTAAAAACGGGACGTGATAACACAGGTGGTGTATGTTGCTGTAACACCACTAGACGGTCTCTTTCACGTCTGCAACGAGTGTACCACACTTTTCGCCGCGCATGATTGACTCTAATGCGCCATCCTGATGTAAGTTGAACACAATAATCGGCATATGATTATCTTTGCACAGGGAGAGTGCGGTACTATCCATAACACGCAGTCCCATGTTAAGAGCCTGCATGTAGCTTATTTCTTCAAACTTTTTGGCGTTCGGGTTGCGTTTAGGATCATCGTCATAGATGCCATCTACATTCGTCGCTTTGAGCAGTATCTGCGCGTTCAGTTCGACGGAACGTAGCGCGGCAGCCGTATCAGTCGTGAAAAACGGGTTGCCACTACCTGCCGCAAGAATGACAATGCGCTCTTTTTCTAAGTGACGCAACGCACGGCGCCGAATAAAGGGTTCCGCGACGGGCGGCATCTCAATCGCGGTCTGTACGCGCGTCGCAATCCCTAGCTTCTCTAATGCATCCTGCATCACCAGTGAGTTCATCACAGTGGCAAGCATCCCGACATAATCGGCGGTAGAGCGATCAATGCCAGTGGCGGCAGCATCGGCTCCACGCCACATGTTGCCACCACCAATAACCATTGCAATCTCAACACCCAGGTCATGGACACGTTTGACCTCGGCTGCGATACGCCGCACGGTCTCCGCATCTATGCCGTAGCCATGAGGACCAAGTGCCTCACCACTTAACTTGAGCAGAATACGCTTATACGTCGAAGCCATACTACTCGCCCAGTTTGAAGCGACTAAAGCGGCGCACTACAATGTTCTCGCCTGTTTCAGCGATAGCCCTACGCACGAGATCGCCAACTGTGACCGCATCATCCTTGACCCACGGCTGCATCATCAGCACGTCAGAACCAAGTTCCTTCTTGAGCTTGCCACTGAGAAACTCCTCACGACGTGCCTCTGGTACACGCGCAGCCGCAGGGTCTTCCAGGATTCTCTTGCGAGCCTCTTCCACGATATCGGTAGGCAAGTCTTCGTAGTTGATATATTTGGGAGCGACACCAGCAATTTGTAGAGCAAGTTCATTAGCAAGCGTGCGAAAACCCTCGCTACGAGCTACAAAGTCGGTGCTACAGTTCAGTTCAAGCAGCACACCGACGCTATGGTTGTGATGCACGTAAGAGAATACGCCACCTTCTTTCGTCTCGCGACCAGCAGTGACCATCTTCTCAGCTTTTTTATCTCTGCGTGCTTCGAGGTACTTGATCGCCTCGGCACGATTGTTCGATTGCGTCAAAGCAGTTTTGCAGTCCGCAAACGTCGCGCCTGTCTCTTCGCGCAAACTCTTGACATCCGCCGCGGTGTATTCCATGATGTGATATCTCCTCATTCCTGTTGTATCATACCCAGAGTCTGGAAACAGCACAACGACTGCTGTCACTTACTTTTGGTCTCCGGGTGCTTGACAAATGTGTTAATAAGTATTGTTTACAGTAAGAGGCGGGAGGTCGAGGCATGCGCCCCGTGACCTCCCGCCAGACAAAAGATGTATCTTAAAGAGCCTCTTTAGCAACCAGTTCTGGTTCCGTTGCGGCTTCCAGCGTGCTTGTTACAATGGGAGCGTCATCTGGAGCAGGCGTTGCTTCCGCAGCAGTTTCTGTTGGCGTGCTACTCTCAGCGGTTGTTACCTCACCGGAAACAACTGTAGTCTCTACTTCCTCTGTCGTATTATTTATCGGTGCAGCTTCGTGAGCTACCTCTTGTACCTCGAATGCAGGAAGAGCAGTAGGCTCGATTGAAACTGGCTCCTCGCCTTCCTTCTCGCTTACCTCGCTATCCTTGTTGCGTGCATCGAGTTCGCGGCGTCCTTCAACGGCGGCATCGGCAATCTTGGCACATAGTAGGCGTACCGCACGAATTGCGTCGTCGTTCGCGGGAATGGGATAATCCATTTCGTCAGGGTCGCTGTTTGTATCTGCCAACGCGACGATAGGAATTTCAAGGCGGCGAGCCTCCATGACAGCAGTTCGCTCTTTGCGCGTATCAATGATGAACAGCGCAGTTGGTAGACGACGCATATCTTTGATACCACCAAGAATACGTTCCAGGCGGTTCATGTCGTCGGTTAGACGCTGCACTTCCTTCTTGGGGAGTCGCTCGAAGTCGCCGCGATCACGACGAGTCTCAAGTTCACGCAGATAGCGAATACGCGATTGAATGGTCTGGAAGTTGGTCAACATACCACCAAGCCAACGCTGATTGACATAATACATGCCACAACGCTTGGCCTCTTCCGCAACAGCCTCTTGAGCCTGTTTCTTGGTGCCAACGAAGAGAATAGTGCCACCCTCGGCGGCGGTTTGCTCAACAAATTTGTACGCATCGTTGAGGCGCGTTACCGTCTGCTGAAGATCAATGATATGGATACCATTGCGATCCATGAAGATGAATGGTGCCATTTTTGGGTTCCAGCGACGGGTCTGGTGGCCGAAGTGAACACCGGCCTCCAAAAGTTGTTTCATAGAAATGACGTTTGCCAAAGACGGATCCTCCCTTGAATCCTCCGCTCCCTTCAGAATAGGCATCAGGGTCCGCCAGGGCTACACTGTTTGCCGATGGCAATAGATACATCACCGAGGACCCAGGGTTGACGCGTGCGAGAGAGCGTGTGTACTTAATGTTGCGAATAGCAACTTATAACTGCGGAAGACATCTTCCGCTAAGTCGCAAGTATAGCATAGAGCAAGCAAAGACGCAACAAATTTTTGTATAAATCTTCTGAATAGTAAAACAACTGCAATCCACACACTATTCCGCTGCACGATACATTCAAATACAGAGATATTGCACACCTACTTTCGCGACTGGACTAAATCGGGTATACTCTTGCTGTTCAGTAAAGTAGTTGCGGAGAAGGGAGGCAAGGAACAAGTTGCAAGGAAGAATCCGGCATTATCGTGTGCGCCTGATTGCCTATGACGCCCTCCTCCTTCAACACGCATGCTTACCAGCACGCGTACCCAGTCCCAGTCCTACCCCACTTGCACCGATAGTACCAGAAGTTCCTTTCACCCGTTCGCAACAAAAGCTCCCTCAACGCCACGTCTTACGCAAGACACACCTTATCTACGAACGTAGCAAAATAGCGGACATATAGCCTCTTCCACACAGTAGAATACATGCTTGTAATCAGTCGATGAAGGGAAATATCGCCGCTCGCTTCTTGCATGCGAGAGTATATCTGTAGTATATATATACTCATTACTAACCAATCTTGTTTTTAGGGGTAGTAGACGTAGAAAGGGATATATTATGGTACGTATTATGATTGTCGATGACCATACATTGATGCGCCGTGTGGTGCGCGAGGTTCTCGAAAAAGAAGCCGATTTAGAGGTGGTTGCCGAAGCTCGCAACGGCTTAGAGGCAGAGGAACAGGCGGCAAGAGTCAAGCCAGAGGTCATTTTAATGGACCTTGACATGCCCGATTGTGATGGCTTCGAGGGAACGGAGCGCGTTCTGGCGAGTTCGCCTCAATCACATGTTGTCATCTTTACCGCATCGCATCAAGAGCGTCATCTTTTCCAGGCACTGCAACGAGGGGCGATGGGCTATCTCACCAAAGACATTGAGCCAGAGGCTCTTGTCCATGCCATTCGTTGTGCAGCACGTAACGAGCTTTGTCTTCCTAGCTCGTTCGCGACACAAGTAGTTGCACACCTGCGTACAATGGGCAAAGAACATGAGTCGCGTATGTGGAACGAACTTCTCGGACCCGATGAACAAGGTGAGGAAGAGTACAAAGCGCATCCGCATACAAATGCTGTCGCATACCGTGTACCTCGCCGTCCTTCGATGCACCGCACACAAACAACAGCAAAAGTTGTGTCGCATACGATCCTGGAGCAAGCACCTGCAACACGACCACTTACGGAGCGCGAACAGGAAATCCTCAGCCTGATGCGTAAGGGACAGAAGAACCGCGAGATTGCAGGTGAGTTGTCTATCGCCGAATCAACGGTGCATAAGCATGTACAAAACATCTTCGAGAAGTTACATGCACGCAACCGCACAGAAGCGATTTATCTTACCAGCGCAGGTAATTAAGCACCATAGAATACAGGGACAGGACGTGTGCATAGCACACGTCCTGTCCCTGTATTCTATGGTACAATAAACATCTATCATTGTCTCATCCAAGAATATTATGGATTGTCAGCGTGTTCGATAAACAAATACAGCAGCCACAACAACAAGGACAGACAGGCAGGCTACCCGATATAAAGACAGAAGAGAAAGTCACATTTCTGGCACGAAACGACATTTTTCGCCAGCTTGACGCCACCGAACTACACGACATAGAACGTAGCACGACATTTACAACCTATGCACCTGGGCGCGTTCTCTATCGACCAGGAGAAAAGGGAACAACTCTCTTTTTACTGGTATCCGGTGTCATCCACTTATATCATCTTTCAACTGACGGGCGTAAGCTCATTATGGCAACTCCTGAACCGGATACATGCTTTGGTGAAGTCGCACTACTTGGCAACGATATGCATAGCAGTTTTGCAGAAGTGATCAAAGAGGCGCGTGTTGGCATCATCAGCAAACCTGATATTGAGCAACTTGCCACGCATAAACCATCTATCACCACTGCCCTACTCAAAAGTGCAGGGCAGCATTTTGCACAGCTTGAGATACAGCTTGTCAACACGACATTCAAGAGTGTCAACGCACGTCTTGCCACACTTCTGCTACAATTAGCACATGGGACACAGATGATCGATGGCCTGAGCCATGAGGAGCTAGCAGAACATCTGGGCGTGTATCGAGAAACGGTCAGCGTGGCATTACGCGATCTGAAAGACGCTGGCGTCATTGAGTTAGGACGCAAACACATCACGATCAGTAAAGCAGCGTTGTTAAAAGAACTTGCAGGACAATAGAAACTCACAGGTTATCGAGAGCGGGAAGCAAAGCATTATTCATGACTATACAAGCACAAACAATGATTATTCAGGCAAAGAACGTGAAGAAGGTGTATCGTAACGGGCATTTACGTGTCGAGGCACTTGCAAGCATCAATCTGAACATTGCCCCCGGCGAGATGGTCGCGATTATGGGACAAAGTGGTTGTGGCAAGACAACCCTGCTCAACTGCCTGTCAGGGCTGGATAGCATCGACGAAGGCGACATTTTTATTCGCGGCGACAACTTACGCGACCTGAGCGACAACGAGCGAACCTCATATCGTGCGCGACACATGGGCTTCATATTCCAAGATTTCAACCTGCTCCCCGTGCTTACAGCAGTCGAAAATGTCGAACTGCCTATGCTAGTCTCGAAGGTGCCGAGCCGCAAAGCACGTAAACGCGCATTAGAGGTGCTTGATCTGGTCGGACTTTCAGCACGCGCCGCACACCGACCCGCAGAGCTTTCCGGCGGCCAGAGACAGCGCGTCACCATTGCCAGAGCCTTAACCAACAATCCAGCGATTGTCTGGGCCGACGAACCAACGGGCAACCTCGATAGCGAGACCGCCTTAGAGATCATGGACCTGCTAACCACACTTAACAAAGAGAACGGGCAAACCTTCGTCATCGTCACACACGCCCTGGAGGTCGGCAACCGCGCCGACAAGATCATCACCATGCGCGACGGTAGAATTGTGGGTTAGTCTGATAAAAGAGTTTATGCAAGTCCCATCTCTTGAGCGGTCTTTTTATGTTCGGGTTCGGGTAGTGCTTTCAGGTCTCGCTTGCCCAAAAACATGCGATCACCTACAAACAAATTGCGTCGCTTGAAAGCTGCAGGGGTTGTAGCTAAAAGATTTGCGCGTCTAGTCCATTCTCTATCATAGAACCAGGGCTTCGGCAGAATGTAACACTCTTTTCTTGTCCATGCGAGGCAAGGCACATCATCTTGTTCACAGAGCCATTCCACCGTAGCAGCACAAAAAGCGGCCCAATGTTGTAGTTTGGGGGTAGGAGCGGGAGCGATGGGAGTCTCTATTAGTTCAGGTCGATGATCAGTCGAGAAATACCACCAGTCATTGAGGAAGTTACCAAGCGTAACCTATAAGTACTCTCCATTGCAAATCTTCTCAAAGGTCTCCGCCATTGTGTGCCACTTGTAAGCCATGTGTTCAACACCTCTTCTAAGTTACACTTCAAACAAGTATTCAATTTCATCTAACACTTCTGTACTTATATCCTCGCTAGCAACGTATTTTGTGACAAGAGCAAGAACATCTCTTCGCTTAACAACTTTGCGATGTCATCCTTGTTCATTTCACTTGCACTTTACGTTTTGTTCTTGCTAATTTCAAGGCTTGTTTCATACCTAGCCTCATCTCTGATGTAAATAGTTTTTTCGGTATATATCCTCTCACAAAGGATAGGGCTTGTTGCATCGTTAAAACGTGAAGTTTCTCAGCCAAAATCTGAATAGTCTCGTTGTCTTGGATATTAGTAGCAGTAGCGACTTGCATAGCGAACATATGAGAGGGCAACGCAAGATAGATACGCAAAGCAGGATATTCCAACCATCCTTTACTTGCTATATCTGTATCTGTATCAAAAACTTCTTTGGCAGCAATATCAAGCCAGTTAATAGATATGTTCTCGTCTGAGGCGATCTGAGCAATCGTGTCACGAAGAACTATACTTTGTCCTCCAAAATATCCATTGATGTCTTTAGGTATGTAGATAGCAGTTTTGTCTCCAGCCAGATATGCCTCAATATCTTTTCTTGTGTCTGGCTTTTTAATACCAACCAGTACCTTGATAGTATCATACATCAGAATCTCGCCTGTTACACCCTTTTTTTGTAACTCTTGCCCAAGCAGACGTAAGTATTTCTCAGCATCTTCTCGTGTCATATCTCACCTTGCACGAACTCTTGTTTTATTTATAAGTATGCCATACTCAGCTACAATCGTCTATTGGCATCTGAGCATCCTTACCTGTTTTTATTCAACATGTTTTTACACGTTTATGACGTTGAGCAGATACGTTCTTTTTCCATTTCATGGTCCATTGGTGAATACGAGCAATATCTTCTGGTGTACGCTTTGATGCGAGATCACGCTCCATCACTGTCCCAGCCCAAAGATAGTAAAGGCTCAAGTTGCTAAGTGAGGCTCCTTTTTGTTTGTAGCCACGACGCCATCCCAACTCAAACACTTTGCGTATTACGCGGTCTCGCAAGTGCAGTTTCCCGACATAATCAATACGAAGAATAGAGACGGTACGGGCAGCATCAGCACGTGGTTCAACCAGAGTCATTTGTTATCTTTGCAGGACTTTTTTGTAGCAAAACGCGCAGGTCGACTTATGGACGATTTGAGACCATAGATAGCAACTCACAACCTTCACCAGATGCATAACAAAGAAGGGCATCGCTATAGATTTTATAGCGATGCCCTTGTATTGCAAAAACGTTACGCGAGTGTGCGTGCCTCAGAGCCGAGCATCTGATGCGCGACCTCTTTGATGTGCGCTGATGAGATGCCGTAGAGTTCTTTGAGCAGCGTCACGGCACCATGCTCGACAAACTTGTCGGGTAGGCCGATGACTCTGACATTGACATTCTGCACCTCATGACGCTCTAAGAGTTCTAGCACAGCACTGCCGAAGCCACCCGCTGCAAGGTGATCCTCGACGGTGATCAAATGCCCCGTACTCTTCGCTAGGCGCAGGATCATCTCCTCGTCAAGCGGCTTCGCCCAGCGTGCATTGACGACGGTGGCACGTGTCCCTTCATCAGCCAGTTCTCGCGCAGCAATCTCGGCCTCTGAGACGGTTGTCCCATAGGCAAGTATGGCACAATCTGTGCGGTCCGCCTCTTCCAGTGTGGCCGGGCTAAGCAGTTCGGCTTTACCAACTTCTAACTTATGTAGTTCGTTCGTAAGTGGTGTGCCTAGTCCCTTACCACGAGGATAGCGCAGACTCACAGGACCATTCATATAGATTGCGGTGTAGAGCATGTGGCGTAGCTCTTCCTCGTCTTTGGGTGCCATCACCTTCATGTTAGGAATGCTACGCATAAAGCCGATATCGAAGACGCCATGCTGCGTTGGTCCGTCCTCACCGACAATGCCCGCACGGTCCATCGCGAACACAACGTGCAGATTTTGCACACAGATGTCATGAATCACCTGGTCGTAGGCACGCTGCATAAAGGTCGAGTAGATCGCGACCACAGGTGTAATGCCCTCGACCGCCATACCACCGGCAAAGGTTACAGCATGCTGCTCAGCAATACCGACATCGAAGTAGCGTTCGGGAAAGCGTTGGCGCAGTTTCTTGAGGCTCGTCCCCTCAGCCATCGCAGCGGTGATACCAACGATATTTTTATCCTTCTCAGCAATAGTAACAAGCGTATTGCCAAACACATCCTGATACGCTGGTGGGTCATTAGGATTCTTCTTAATCTCGCCAGTCTCGAAATCGAATGCACCAGTGCCGTGCCACTTAGTTGAATCACCTTCAGCGATATCCCAGCCTTTGCCCTTCTTCGTGATAACCTGCACCATCACCGGACCGTCGATCTTCTTAACGTTCTCGAAGACATCCAGCATCTGCTCCATATCGTGTCCATCGAAGGGACCAAAGAATTTGAAGCCAAGTTCCTCGAAAATGACTCCCGTTTTGCTTGGCAGCATCACATGCTTCATGCTTGTTTCGACACGACCAGCCGTCTCACGTGCCAGATCACCAACCACAGGCAGCTTCTCTATCGACCCCTTTGCCATAGCGCGCAAACGGCGATAGCTCGGCGCGGTCTGCATCTGACGTGCTTTCAGCAGGTACGAGTGCAAGGCACCTACGTTATCTGAAATGGATTTATCGTTATCGTTGATAATAACGATAAGATTTTTCTTCAAGCTACCTGCATTATTGATCGCCTCAAGTGCCATCCCACCCGTCAAAGCACCATCACCAATAATGGCAACCACTTTGAAATCTTTGCCTTGCAGATCGCGCGCCGCAGCAATGCCTAGTGCTGCGGAGATAGACGTACTGGCATGGCTCGCACCAAATGCATCATACTCGCTTTCCTCACGACGCAGATAGCCGGAGAGACCGCCGAATTGCCGGATTGTCTTGAACTGCTCGCGCCTGCCCGTGAGCAATTTATGGACGTATGCCTGATGACCAATATCCCAGACAAGCTGGTCTTCGGGGGTATTAAAAGCATAGTGCAAAGCCATCGTTAGCTCGACTACGCCAAGATTAGGGGCAAGATGTCCACCCTTCACCGACACTTTTTCGATGATCTCGCGTCGAATCTCTGCTGCTAACTGTTCCATCTGCGGAATCGTCAGTTTACGTAATTGCTCTGGACTATTAATGCTATCGAGAATCCTCGTCAAAGGTTTCCTCCCATACTTTCTGGTGTCCCCAGGCACCCCCTTGCATAATCGCAACACGAGACACGGTAGACGCCAATCAACTTTTTCTTTCTCTTACAAAGATGCCAAACGCTAAGAGAAAGGGTGCATTTTATACTGCTTCCTCGTATTATAGAGGTGTTTGCACAACCTCGCAAACACCCAAGCCCAGAAAATTCATGCACTTGGGGGCTTGACATACCTTCGACCAGCCTGTAGAGCCATATTAAACGAAAAAACAGTCCCTTGACAGGTGCAATGTTTCTTTCTATCATAACGTACAGGATAAAGTGTTTTGGTCTATGTCTCAATAACGACGCTGACTCCTTATGGGTCACATGACGCACAGAGGCATATAGCAAGCATAATGTGCATACAGACGAAAAGGAAGGTAGGATGGCATCCCTGATTCTATGGGAAAGATGATGTAATCCATGCTCGAACATATGGAAAATATCATTTGCCGAACAAGTATGACAAGAAAAGATAGCGAAAAAGAATCCGAACGTCCCCATTACTATTCACAGTTCTGGCTTGATATCGCTGCCGGTCGTCGCACGATAGGTGGCCCTAAGCCCGAAGACGATGGGGAGTTTTTTGATGACTCATCAGAAGCGATTACACTGCATGAGTTCCAAAATGAACCGGACGAGGACCTGGATGAGGTCGATGATCGTGTAAACGGCCGCACCACTACCACACGGTCAGTTGTCGAGCCTGTCATCAGCACCGATGAAGTGGATGAGGCATCTGAACCAGACGAGATACCCATTGCTACGGACGAAGTTGAAGACATTCCGCAAGACGAGGCCGTCGCCGATGCCGACATTCCCGATATGGACTTCGTGGCAGAAGAAGCCCCAGAGGACGAAGACGAGGACGAAGAACTTTTTGAGGATGAGGACGAGGACGAGGATGAAGATGAGGAAGGCTGGGTCGCAGGTCGTGGACGCAAAAAGCCAAGCGTCAAACGCCCAACAAAGCAGCCACCAGTAAAGCGTCCCAAACGCGATTCGCGCCGAAGCTTTTAGATAGCATGCAAGCAAAAACAGGCAGAGCAATATGTCGCTCTGCCTGTTTTTGCTTGTCAATAGAAATTCACGGATAGATACCACGAATCTGAGTAGCTTCAGCCACACGCGATATTGCCAGCATGTTTGCCGCTAATCGCATGTCACAATGTTGCCGATCAGCCTGCTCAGCAACGGAGGCAAATGCGCGGTTCATAATCACTTCAAGCTTCTGCGTAATCTCCTCAACTCCCCAGAAAAAGCTTTGCAGGTCCTGTACCCACTCGAAGTAGCTCACAGTAACACCACCAGCATTCGCTAGAATATCAGGAACAACGACACAATTGCGCTCGAAAAGAATACGGTCTGCTGCGGGCGTAGTTGGACCATTGGCTGCCTCGGCAACAATACGCGCCTGCACACGTTCTGCATTCTCGACAGTGATTACGCCTTCAGTTGCAGCAGGAATAAGGATATCGCAGGGCACCTCTAATACGTCCTGTACTCGTATTTGCTGCGCCTGGGAAAAGTCCACGACGCTACCACGTTCCTGCTTATGACGCAGTACGGTGGAGGGATCAAGGCCAGACTCGTTGTAGATACCTCCACGCGTATCACTGACTGCAACAATTTTACAACCTTCGTTGTGGAAAAGACGTGCGGCAATCGACCCTGCATTACCATAGCCCTGAATACTGACACGCGCACCTTTGAGCGGCATCCCAATACGCTTAGCGGCCTGCCGTGTCACGAAGAGGACACCGGTCGCGGTGGCATCGTTACGACCTTCGCTACCACCAATCGAGAGGGGTTTGCCAGTAACGACGGCGGGAACTGAAAAGCCCGCATGCATCGAGTAGGTATCCATCATCCAGGCCATAACCTGGGAGTTCGTGTTGACATCGGGGGCTGGAATATCGCTGTGAGGACCAATGATCATAGAAATTTCGGTTGCGTAGCGCCGTGTCATGCGCTCAAGTTCGGCGGGAGACATGCTCTTGGGGTTACAGATGACACCACCTTTTGCTCCACCATAGGGGATACCTACAACGGCACATTTCCAGGTCATCCACATTGCTAACGCTCTGACTTCATCAAGAGTTACGTCGGGGCTGTATCGAATGCCACCCTTTGCGGGTCCTCTATTAACGTTGTGTTGGACACGGTAGCCTGTAAAGGTCTTGATACGTCCGCTATCGAGACGGACCGGAAAATTGACCGCGAGTTCACGTTTCGGCTGACGAAGAATCTCGCGCATATCTTCGGAGAGATTGAGCTTCTCAGCCGCCAGTTCAAACTGCTGAACCGCCATATGGTAGGGGTTCAAAGCAGCAGACGACACGTCGTTGTGCATAGCCTGCAACTGCCTTTCATCTTCTATTGTTATCAAAACGATAAAGAGGAACACAAACGTTGTGTCCCTCCCTATAGTATAACATGCGTCCTATGATTGCGTTTCGTCGAGTTTTTTACGCAGCAGCATTTGCACCATATCGGCCTTTGCCTGACCACGTGTCTGCTTCATGACCTGACCAACCAGCGATTGCAGCGCATTGGTTTTGCCACCACGATAGTCCATTGCCGCCTTCGCATTGTTCGCAATCACCTCTTCGATGATACGTTCAAGTGTTCCAGTATCGCTGATCGGCGGCTTAATGCCCTTGCGCGTCACGATAGCTTCGGGCATTTCGCCAGTCGCGAAGGCTTCATCCAACACTTCTTTCCCTTGCTTACCTGTTATGCGCTCTTTATCGAGCAGGTCTAACAGATTCGCCAGTGCTTCTGGTGAAACGCGACAATCCTGGATAGACTGCGCGTTTACCTTGAGCAGGCGTACTAAATCGCTCAAAAGCCAGTTGCTGGCGGCTTTGGCACGTGTCTTGACATCCTTGACATGTGAGACCACAAGTACCTGTTCAAGATAATCACCCAGCGACTTGTCTTCCGTCAGCACGTTGGCATCCTGCTCAGAAAGACCGAACTGCGTCATGTACCGCATGCGGCGTGCATCGGGCAGTTCGGGCAAGGATGCACGTATCTCTTCTACCTGCCTACTACTAATGAGCAGTGGCGGCAGGTCTGGCTCTGGAAAGTAGCGATAGTCGTGTGCCTGCTCTTTGCTACGTTGAGAGACGGTGATGCCTCTGTTTTCGACCCAACCACGCGTCTCTTGTACAATCGTGCCACCTGAACGCAATAACTCAACTTGACGTTGAAACTCGTACTCAATGGCACGCTCTACAGCACGGAAACTGTTCATGTTCTTGATCTCGGTCTTCACACCAAGTGTTTGTTCACCGCGTGGACGAATCGACACGTTAGCATCGCAACGCAAACTGCCCTCCTCCAAACGGCCAGAAGAGACGCCAAGATACACCAGAATCTCACGCAACTTTTGCATGTAGAGTCGCGCTTCTTCCGCGCTCCGCATATCAGGTTCGCTCACAATTTCCATCAACGGCGTACCGGCACGGTTCACGTCGATGAGACTATAGTCGCTATGATGGTTGAGACGGGCAGTATCTTCTTCCAGGTGGACGCGTGTGATACCGATGCGCCGTGTCTGCCCTTGCGTTTCGACCGAAAGATAGCCATGTTGACTGAGTGGAACATCGTACTGCGAGATTTGGTAGCCCTTCATCAGGTCGGGGTAGGGATAATTTTTGCGGTCAAACTTAGAATAAGGGGGAATGGTGCAATTGAGGGCCAGTGCCGTCATAATCGTATAGCGCACAGCCTCTTCGTTGATGACAGGCATCACGCCAGGCATGCCCATACAGACCGGACATACATGAGTATTGGGTGCCTCGTTCGCATAGCCTGTGCTGCACGAACAGAACATCTTGCTTTTGGTCAAAAGTTGAGAATGGACCTCAAGTCCAATAACTAGTTCAAAATCGGTATCTACAGGTGTATGTGTTGTTGTCGTCGTCATACCTACCTCACCTCGCGCAAAAAAATGGTTAGGGTACGTGTATCCTGCCATAAGTCTAGCGGTTTTTGGCACATTCGTCAATGGGCAACACCAGAAAAAGTTCGCTTATGCCCGAATTCCACTAGCTCTACGGTTAATTTAGAGTAAGGAAGTAAAAACAATGGTAGAGTGAGGCTAAGACACCCACAAGGGGCTAATTTGGATCAACATTCAAAAAGCCCTACCACGATCCTACGTAATTGGCATTATTGACAAGATGGGGTATACTTGCCCTAACAAAGGAACAATTAGTCACCTCGCTACCGGACCATCCACCAGGAATGCTGGCAGTGGCACGTACCTGTGTTGTATAAACGTTGCATTTGAGCGGGCAGGAGAGAAAACAGAATGTCCCTGATAAACATGGCGAAACGTGAAATCAATTGTAAAATTGTCTATTATGGCATTGGCTTGTGTGGCAAAACCACCAACTTGCACTATATACACCAGACGGTCAACCCACAAGATGTCGGTGATATGGTCTCTATCGACACAGAGACCGAGCGTACCTTGTACTTTGACCTCCTTCCCCTCGAACTTGGCAAAGTTCACGGCTTTCAAATTCGTTTCCAACTCTACACCGTCCCCGGTCAGATTCTGTATCAGCAGACACGTATTTCTGTACTCAAGGGTGCCGACTGTGTAATCTTTGTAGCTGACTCTCAGGCTAGCAAACTACAAGAGAATATCGAGTGCTGGAACGAGTTGCAAGAGCAATTGCGCCGCATGAACAAGGATATCGCAGATTTTCCGCTGGTGATGCAATGGAACAAGCGCGACCTGCCCGATGTCTTGCCGACCTCCGTTTTAGAGAAATATCTTAATCCGCATCGTGTCCCCAGTTTTGATGGTGTCGCGGTAAATGGCATTGGTGTAATCGACTCATTACGAGTGGGTATCAACTCGACGTTACAACGATTGGAACGTATCTAATACACCTTGAAGAGAGCGATGCGTCGTGGGCATTTTCCTCATGAGGAAAATGCCCACGACGCATCGCTCTCTTCATCATACAATTGTTGACTGCCCATAAAACATGTATAATAAACAAACACAAGGACTAGATCATCCCCTGGTTGTCTATACTCATGTTCTTGAATGTGTCAGTATATTAAATACAGAGCAGGTTTCTCTGCGAACACTTTCCGCACCCCTGCCCTATGAAGGATTTACATGGAAACGATACGTGTCATCGTTATTGATGAGCAACCGCTCTTTCGCGCGGGCATTCGCACAACGCTGGAGAATTCTGGCGATTGCCAGATTGTTGGAGAGTCTACCGATACGTTTGATGTGCTTGAACTGGCTCGTACACATAACCCTGATGTGGCCTTGATCGACACCAATCTTATTGCCTCTGATCCACTTGAGATCGCTCGTCAGGCACGCCATCTCGTACCACGCATGGCAATCATCATGCTCACTCCATCTGAGGATGAAGAGCGGCTATTTCAATCAATCAAGGCTGGTGCCGCCGCATATTATACGCGCAACATTACGCCTGACGATCTGGTAGAAGCTGTGCGTAAAGTCAGCAACGGCGAGTATCTTATTCAGGACGATGTGCTTTCCAAGCCACAACTTGCAAGCCGCGTTCTTAAATCGTTCCGCGAATTGACGGTAGAGGATGAGGATGAAGAGGCGAAGGACCTGTACTCGCCCCTGTCGTCGCGCGAGGTCGAGATACTCGATTACATCGCACGCGGCAATAGCAATAAAGAGATCGCGAAGTCGCTCAAGATCAGCGACCAAACAGTAAAAAATCACATCACGTCAATCCTGAAAAAACTCTCGGTGAATGATCGTACCGCCGCCGTTGTTCACGCATTACGACATGGTTGGATCAAAATGCATGACAATTAAGCGATTGACATAGCCCATTAGTACCAATTTCAATAACGTGAAAATAGTCAATTGGTAAAGAGAGTGTGGAGAGACCAATGGTCTCTCCACACTCTCTTTACCAATTGACTTCTTATTTTTATAACCAGACAGAAAGCACTTCTTTGCCTGTATTTGCATCGACAAAGACATAGAGATCGTGATATGAGCGTGTGGAGGGTACAGGATCGACGGAGGCATTGTTTGGCTCGATTGGAATACGCTGGTATGAAATCATCCAGACGGGTATGTTATTCAAAGAGGCATGAGTGAGCAAAACATAACGTGCATTAATGTTCTTCGCGTTGTTCGCGGCATCTGGCTCTAACTGGTTTGCTAGCAGCACTGCTTGTTGCTGACTCAGCGTTGGATTTTGACCAGCGTGACCGAGTGTGATGCCTTCAGCACTGAGTTGTGGTAGCGGAGCGTTTGAGGACGGATTGGTATTCGCACCAGACGAGGAAGGCCAGATAAAGGAGCCGGGTGAACTATTGTGTTGTCCAAGCAACAACCATCCCAGCCAGAGGCAACCAAGACCAAGCAGAATAGCACCCACTATTCCACTTACAGATTTTGATTGAAATCGGCTTCGCTTCTTTGCCATATTTTCTCCGTGTTCCCTCAATACTCCGTTCTATTCTTTGTAACTATAACGTATAGCTTGCTTTATAGCAAATTTTGTTGACCGTGTTTTCGCATAAGCTATATACTGATATAAAGAGGTAAAATAGCACTTTTTTGCTTCTTGCAAGAAGAAAGGAAATCTATCCCTGTGAAAGTTTATGGTCGCATGACTGTTTTTCCGGTGATGCCCCCACGCATCAACCGTTTGTATGAACTGGCGTATAATCTCTGGTGGAGTTGGCGTCCCGAAGCACGCATACTCTATAAAAACCTTGATCCCGTGCTATGGGAACAGACGGGGCATAATCCAGTGCGCTTTCTGAGCGAAGTGGACCCACAGGAACTCGAAAAGGCTGCCAACAATCCTGAGTATTTGCAACAATTCGATAGCGTGCTTAGTGACTTCGACTATTATATGCATCCACGCGCCAACGATACCTGGTTTTCTAGCACTTATCCTGAGTTGACTGATAAGGTTATCGCGTATTTCTCGGCAGAGTTCGGGTTAAACGAATCACTGCCAATTTACTCAGGTGGTCTTGGTATTCTTTCCGGCGATCACTGCAAAGAGGCAAGCGATCTTGGCTTGCCCTTTGTCGGGGTCGGCTTCTTGTATCCACAGGGCTACTTCCAACAGCGTATCAATCGCGACGGAGTGCAGGAGGCAATCTACGAAAAGCTCCATTTCTCCGAGGCACCCGCCACGCCCGCTACCGGACCCGATGGTAACGAGGTGATGATTAACGTTGACCTGCCCGGACGCCGCATCTATGCAAAGGTCTGGAAGTTGCAAGTTGGGCGCATCTCTCTCTACCTGATGGATACCGACGTAGCACCAAATGCACCACATGACCGCGAACTTTCGGCACGTCTCTATTCGGGCGATCATGAGATGCGTATCTCGCAAGAGATCGTGCTGGGTATCGGCGGCGTTCGTACTCTTCGCGCACTCGGTATCTCACCGTCAGCATGGCATCTCAACGAAGGGCATGCGGCCTTCTCGAGCCTGGAACGTTGCCGCGAGTTGGTCGTATCTGGTATGAGATTCAACGAAGCAGTTGAGGCGGTGGCGGCAAATTCGCTCTTCACCACGCACACTCCCGTACCAGCAGGCAACGATACATTCAGCCACGACCTGATCGACAAGTACTTCGCTAGCTACTGGGGACAACTGGGTCTGAGTCGCGATCAGTTTATGGAGATCGCACGCGAAGAGCATGGCCGGGAGGCAACGTATGGCATGACGGTGCTGGCACTCAAACTTACAGGACTACACAATGGCGTGAGTACACTTCACGGCAGCGTGTCGCGCAAAATGTGGCAATTCCTCTGGCCTGGTGCAGAGGTTGACGAGGTGCCGATAGGCTCCATCACCAACGGTATCCACACTTTCTCCTGGATTGCACCAGAGATGAACGAACTCTTCCGACGCTACCTCGACAGTGATTGGGGCCGCTACGTCGATGACCAGCAGTTCTGGGATAGCCATATCAATAATATCCCTGATGCCGAACTGTGGAAGACGCACGCGATACGCAAAGAAGACCTCATCACCTATGCCCGTAACCGCTTGAGACAGCAATACTTACGGCTTGGTGAGGGTGCATTACAAATAGCTGAGATCGACCATGTACTCGACCCAAACGCACTCACCCTCGGCTTCGCGCGTCGCTTCGCTACTTATAAGCGTGCAACGCTGCTCTTCCGCGATATCGAGCGTCTCAAACGCATCCTGAACAATCCAGAGCGACCCGTCCAGATCGTTTTCGCGGGCAAAGCACACCCTGCCGACAATCCGGGCAAAGCTCTGATTGAGCAGGTGTACAAGCTTTCGCGCACCAGCGATTTCAAGGGTAAGATTGTCTTCCTGGAAAACTACGATATCGACATGGCACGCTACCTCGTCTCCGGTACCGATGTATGGTTGAACACTCCTATTCGCCCATACGAGGCAAGCGGCACCAGTGGTCAAAAGGCAGCCCTCAATGGACTGCCCAACTGTAGTATCCTCGATGGCTGGTGGGACGAGGGCTACAACGGCAAGAACGGTTGGGCCATTGGCGAGGAGCGCGAATATCACGACCAGGATGTACAGGCCGAGGCTGATAGCCTCTCGCTCTACCGCCTGCTCGAAGAGGAGATTGTGCCCACATTCTTTGACCGTGACGCAAACGGTGTGCCGCACGCATGGATAGGCTACATGAAAGAGGCTATTCGGACATGTGCGCCTCAATTCAGTATGCGTCGTATGGTAAAAGACTATACAACGCACTACTATGTCCCTGAAATTCGCCAGAGTGAGCAGATCGAGCGCAACCATTATGAGCAAGCACGAACACTTGCAGCATGGAAGGAGCGTGTTCGCAATAACTGGGGCAAGCTGGAACTCTATGTTGACGGACAGCGCGACGGCCAACTCAGTCTCGGCGAAGGCATCAACGTGAAAGCATGGGTGCGTGCCGATGGCTTGACGCCGGAAGACCTGAGTGTCGAACTCGTCTACGGTGAGGCAAACGATGATAACGTCGTAGCACAACACAGCTTTCCCATGAGCTATAGCAAGAAAGAGCTAGATGGCTCCTATCGCTATGATGCAAAGCTCAAACCCGACGAAAGCGGTAGCATTGCCTACAACGTCCGCGTTGTGCCAACGCATAGCGGGCTAACTGAGAAGTACGAGATGGGGCTGATTCGCTGGGCATAATGTCTCTTCAAATGGAGATGTGAAAACTGCTAGCACAGTTTTCCATCTCCATTTGTGTTTATCTGGATACTCTCGATATGATTGACTAGTAATCTCTACGTTTTTTTGCATCCAACGTTTCCGTTAATAGAGAGAATTGCTGGAAGAGTTCTGAGTTCCATATGTAACACTTTTACAAGTGTAGTTTGATGGTTCAAGAAATCCTACACTATGTACTTCTGGGGATGTATTGAGACGATTCGACCAATCAGTAGGTGGAGTAGCGGTATCTATCAAAAGCTGATGCTGAGATAAATAGCTTTCTCTTTGACCGACTGGTTCCCATAATTGCTGTGGCACAATACCTTTTCCCAGAGCAGGTGTTACCATGCGGACATCGATCCCACAATCTAGCGCAGGTTGTAGCCCAATTTCAGTAATAAAACGCAGAGCTTTTTCATACGAAACGGACGGAGCAAACGTCACAGCAAGTGAACCCGGCCATGATCCTATAGATGCTGGTGTTTTGTTCGCTGTACCTGTCGTACCTGCAGTGTCTCCACAACCTACGAGAGCAACCATTACGCAGAAAACAAACAAGATCCTCACATGAAACACCAATCTAAACAAATGGAGAGCATAATACAAAAACGTATGAATATTTCTCCTCAGTATCTCTCAATCTGTATCATGGTGAAGACTCCTTTTCGCTTTTTCGAGGGGTTATATCACATTATTCTCACAACGACTACTGTAGCACACAAGCCACTAGCACTAGCTCGTGCAGATAGTCTATAATCAACGTACACAACAGATCACAGCAGACTGTTTCTATGGAGAGACGCCATCTATGCAGCAAAGTATGCTTTTTCAACCACTCACACTAGGTCCACGCGAGGCTCGTAACCGCATTATTTTTGGTAGCCACACTACGAACTTCGCACGCCACAATCTTCTCAGTCAGCAGCACACGGACTATTATGCGGCTCGTGCTGAGGGTGGTGCAGGTGTTATCGTTCTCGAAGAGCATATCGTACATCCCTCTGACATTCCCTATGAACGCGCTTTGTTTGGCTATCTCCCTGGTACAGCACAAGCTATTGCAGCAATTGTAGAACGTGTTCACGCTCACGATTCGCTTACAATTGTGCAGCTTAATCATAATGGACAACAATCGACGAGCGATCATACACAGCACGAACTATGGGCACCATCACCCGTTCCCAACGTATCCTCACGCGAAGTTCCTAAAGCAATGGAGCAGGCAGACATCGACGCGGTAATCGCTGGCTTTGCCCAGGTTGCACGTGCTACAGTGCAGGGGGGAGCCGATGGCGTCGAGTTGCAGGTAAGCGATACTTCTCTATTACGGCAGTTTCTTTCACCACTCACAAACCAGCGCAGCGATAAATACGGTGGCACACTTGAAAATCGCATGCGTTTTCTACAAGAGACAATCGAAGCGGTCACACACGCTCTCGGCTCCAACTCCATTCTGGGGTTGCGCTTCTGTGGCGATGAGCTAGCACCCTGGGCTGGCTTGACACCAGAGCAGGCGATAGAGATAGCTCAGATACTTACCGCAACGCAACGCATCGACTATATGACGGTGACAATGGGCAGTATTCTCAGTTCGCACATGTTTCCCTTTAACGCCACCATGCACGTTCCCCCTGGCTATGCCGTACATTTAGCGGCGGCGATGAAAGCGGCGGTCAATATCCCTATTTTCACGGCTGGCCGTATTATGGATGCATTCCAGGCCGAACACATTCTCGCGGAGGGACAGGCCGATGGCGTCGAAATGATTCGTGCCTTGATTGCGGACCCCGATCTGCCGCGTCTCTCACAAGCAGGACAGATCGAAAGAGTGCGTCCATGCATCGCCTGTAATCAGGGTTGTCAGGTACGCAGTGTAATGAATGTTACGCTCAGTTGCAACGTAAACCCAGATGTAATCCAAAGGAAGCAGGGAGACCGCGAGGGTCGCCCCTACACGTCGAGCCTTCGTAAAGATGTAGGGGAGACCCTCGCGGTCTCCCTGCCGTTCTCAGCAAAGCTACCGACATGTATCGTTGGGAGTGGACCAGCGGGATTAGAGGCGGCTCGTACCGCCGCCCTACGCGGACGTTCGGTTATCATTTATGAGCAAAATACAGCACTCGGTGGCACAGTGGCACTCGCAGCAAAGGGACCCGGACGCGAGGAGTTGCAACGTATCACGGAGTACCTACAGGCGGAAATCAAGCGGCTAGGAGTCGAGATACACACAGGCGTCGAGGTCACGGCATCAATGCTCATGGAGGAGCGTTTCCAGGCAATCATTATTGCAACGGGAGCGCATCCAGGAACGGGTCTGCTACCCATTCCAGGGCACGAACTGCCACATGTTACAGATGTGCGCCGTACCTTAGCAGGCGGGGTCATAGAGGGACAGCGTGTGGTGGTAATTGACGAGACAGCCTCACACGGCGTCCTCTCTGTTGTCGAGATGCTGGCAACGGTGGGCAAGCATGTGGACGTAGTGACAGAAGATTGGTACGTGGGGCGTGATCTTGTCGCAACCAATGATATCGTGTCATGGATGCAGCGCACAGTAGGACATGATGTCGCTCACATACCACACACAACAGTAGTACGCATAGAGCCAGAGCAGGTTATCGTCACCGACCGTTTCGCCGAGGGAGAACGCACCATCGCCGCTGACGCGGTGATATTAGGCACCTATGAACGCCCTTCGCAGGAGTTGTATACGACATTGAAAGGCAAGGTACCCCGTCTCTTCCGCATCGGCGATTGTGTCGCACCGCGCCGCATCGAACAAGCCATTATGGAAGGGCGACAGGTCGGAGAGCAGGTATAAATTGGTTGGTAAAAAGGACGGGCGACCACAAGGGATCACCCCTACCATATTCGTTTAACATCATAAGGCATCGTGTATAGCAGGGCGATCCCTTGTGGTCGCCCGTTGGTATTCATCCCATTCATTGGATGCTTCACGCTCAAACGTCCATCGCGAGTTATACCAGGAGGATTTTCATGGCAGGCCAATATCAATATCTCTTCACACCTATCCGCATTGGTCAAACGGTTATTCCTAACCGTGTTGTGTTTGCCGCACACCTTACCAATCTCGCGGAAGAAAATCTCCCTGGTCCACACCTTATCGCATACTACGCTGAACGCGCGAAGGGTGGTTGTGGCCTCATCATCACCGAGGAGCAGTCAGTACATCCTAGTGACTGGGCCTATCAGAAGCTTATTCACGGCTTCGACCCACATGTTATCCCAGCCTATCGCCGTATGACACGCACTGTACACGAGTATGGTACACGTATGTTCGCGCAGATCAACCACAATGGCATGCAATGCAGTAGCATGTATTCGCGTCGTCCTGTGCTTGGTCCATCGTCACTACCAGATCCTATTCATCGCGAGGTGTGCAAAGAGCTTGAGCAAGAGGAGATTGCCGAGATTGTACGTGGCTATGCACTTGTGGCGCGACATGTACGTGAGGGAGGCTTCGATGGAGCCGAGCTACAATCATCGCATAGCTCGCTCATGCGCCAGTTTTTCTCGCCGTACTATAATCGACGCACCGATGGCTACGGCGGCTCGCTAGAAAACCGTATGCGCTTCGTGCTTGAGGTGATTCACGCGGTCCGCGTCGAGGTTGGGCGAGACTTCACAATGGGCATTCGACTATGTGGCGACGAACTCATTCCGGCGGGGCTAACACTGGACGATGTAAAAGAGATTGCGAAACGTCTTGAGGCAACGGGTCAACTTGACTTCATCAACACCAGCATCGGAGAGTTTCACAATCTCTACATGGTCGAGGGGTCGATGCACACGCCACCAGGATATCAGCTTTTTGTGTCGGCAGGCATTCGCGAGTCGGTCAAACTCCCCGTCTTCTGTACAGGTCGTATCAAAGACCCAGTACAAGCCGAACGTATCCTACGCGAAGGGCTGGCCGATATGGTTGACGTGGTACGAGCGCAAATCTGCGATCCAACGTTTACAGGGAAAGCACATGAAGGGCGTAGCGAGGCCATTCGTCTCTGCATCTCCTGCAATCAATACTGTATTGGTCGTATGGGCTTGAACCTGAGCCTCGGCTGTATCCAAACGCCAGCAACAGGCAATGAGCAACTATTTCCAACAATCCCTGTCTCGACAAGAAATGCTATGCAGCACAGTAAGAAGCCAACGGTCATGATCGTTGGCGGTGGACCATCAGGTATGCAGGCGGCAAAAGCCGCGGCACAGCGTGGTTTTCGTGTGAAGCTGTATGAGAAATCGCACGAACTTGGCGGACAGATCAATCTAATAGTACGTGTCCCCAGCCGTGTCGAGTTTGGCGACGCCTCGCGCAACCTGCAACGCGAGATCGGCGAGGCTGGCGTAGAGGTACAACTCGATACAGAGGTAACGGCAGCAATGGTCGAGCGCGAGAGGCCAGACGCCATTATTCTTGCAACAGGTTCGTTGCCAATGCTCCCACAAGTCCCTGGAGCTAACCTGCCCCATGTCGCTACCGTCTGGCAAGTTCTACAAGGCGAAAAGCAGGTTTCTCCCGGCGATTACGTGCTTGTATATGACCAGATGGGCTTTCATCAAGCCACCAGTACAGCAGAACTATTAGCAGAAAAGGGTTGTATCGTCGAGGTAGTCACGCCGCAATTCTATGTTGGCGGTGATCTGAGTGTCACGCTCGATATCGAGTTATGGTATCGACGCGCCCTCGCGAAGGGTATTCGTCTCACACCCAACTACTTTCTGGCGGGTCTTGGTCCCAATAGTGCCACCCTTATGAACAACTACACAGGTCAGCCGCGCCAGATCGAAAACATCGCACTCGCAGTCATGGCAACACCACAGAGCGCGAACGACATGCTGTACCAGCAACTTGTCGGTAAGGCCCAGCAATTGCAGCGCATCGGGGATTGTCTTGCACCACGCCGCGTCGAACATGCCATTCTCGATGGTGAGCGTGCAGCACGAGCATTAAGTTTGATGCCGACAATGTCCCAGTATGTTTCACGATTCATTTTTTATAAAGTAACATAGTAAAAAGAATTTGCAAATATAGCTACTCTGTGAGAAGAGCATTATAGATGAAGTTGTAAGGTTTCAGTTTGCATTAAATGTTGTAATCTCGGCACAAAATGCATCCACCCGTCGAGATGGCTTTGCTTATCTTCCTGACTTTGGAGCGTGTCATTATACGAGCCTTGCCCAATAATCATGTGTGTGCCATGCTCCGCAAACGGCTCGAATGCCACAAGAACCAGTTCTTGCACAGGATGATGCCCCAACGCCATGTAAAAGCAAGCCGCTGTCCTGGCTGAAAGGCCGTGTAGAGTCCACGTAGATGCCAGTTTGTCTGAGGCCAGAAAAAGTGGTAGGATCCACCCAGACACGGCTCAATCTCAGCAGAAATAGACCACCACTGCGTTACCAGTTCAGGCTTCGTCCAATACTCAAATAGTCGCTGTGGTGAACATGTTGGAAATTGAGCCACAACGATCAACATATCATCAGGAGAAGGTATTCGTATTACAGACATAACTACACATTTCTTACTAATCAACACGAAAATAGTTTACACTAAATGCATATATTTCTAAGCAGCCGTACCAACTCTATAACCCATAAATAAAGAACGTGCCTGCGGCGACGGTTCTAGCAACGAGAAAATGTTGCCGTAAGGGTCTGAAAATACCGCCTCGACACCATAGATTTGTTTGGTTGGGATGGTAATAAAGAGTACGCCACGCGCAAGCAACGTTTCATAGCTGTGGTGGCAATCGTCGGTATCGAACATCCAAGCGACCTTATGACTGGCTCGTTCAGTTACTTCTCTTAGATATGCAGCATCGTAAACAGTTCTATCAGGTTGTGCCAGGGCAATTTCGGGCCTATATTGTCCCTTTGGTGCGACAGTCACCCAGCGCATACCAGAGCCATAGCTAACATCTACACGCTTCTCAAGACCAAGCTTCTCGGTGTAAAATTGCAGTGCCTCATCTTGATCGTTGACGAAGACCGAAACCATTGCTAATGGTGTTTTACTTTTCTTCATAAAAACCGCATCTCTCTATGCATCGCTACTCACACTATGAGATGATGTCTCATCCCTCTTTACACTCTTACCATTTTCACCTCCTTATTATATAAAACATTTGTTCTAAAAGCAAGCCATTAGCCCAACTTTCTCACCAAATTTCTGTATATGTTGTATGGTATGATGAACGTGAAAAATTAAGATTAATTTTTGGTAGCGATACCCTTTGCGGTATCGTTATTTCGCAAATGGGAGTGTAGTATTATGGGCGAAATCTGGGCCGTACTGGAACATGAGCAGAACGTGCTGCATGAGCAGAGCAGTGAGCTATTGAGCGAGGCCATAGATATCGCTCGTCGGCAGCAGAAACATACAATGGTACATGCCGTTTTACTGATTTCTCCACGTGCAGAGCTACCCGATACAACTCTGCTTTCCTCGCTCAATATAGATGCACTCGATATTTTGGACCATCCTCAGTTTACGCAATACACGACCGAGAGCTACGTTTCCGCACTCGCCTGGTTCATACGTCAGCATTCACCAACGCTCGTGCTTACCAGCGCAACGCCCAATGGACGCGACTGGACACCACGCCTCGCGGCACGCCTACACTTACCTTTTGTAGCGAACTGCCTAAGTCTCGATCTACAAGGTGACGCGCTCTTCGCGCTCAGAGCCATTTATGAGAGTCGCGCCTACTTGCATACGCAGACCCCGCTACATGAACGTACCGCGCTTGCTACGCTCGTACCAGGGGTACGCGGCATCGTAGCAAAGAGGTCGAAGAATGCGTCACCCTCGTTTACGATTCATCGCTATGAGCCTCCATTACTGCAATCAGAGGAGCGTGTGCGCCGTATAGCATTAGAGGCACCATCACCGGAAGCGGTCGAACTAGACGCAGCAGAACGCATCGTGGCAGGGGGACGTGGTATCGGTCAGCAAGGCTTCACCAACATGGTGAGTTTCGCACACGCATTGGGGGCCGCAGTTGGAGCAACACGCGTGGCAACCGATCTCGGCTGGATTGAACATGCACGACAGATTGGCGCGACGGGGAAAATTGTACGCCCTAAACTCTATATTGCGTGCGGCATCTCTGGTGCGGCGCAGCATACAAGCGGCATGAGCGAGTCACAAACGGTCGTCGCTATCAATCCTGATCGCAGTGCGCCCATTTTCGCGCTTGCCGATCTTGGACTACTGGGTGATGCTAACCAGATACTACCAATAGCAGCAACTTTTATAGAAAAAAAGCAGCACGCAGAAACACAATAGAAGAAGCTGCGCTAATTCCACAATTACAAAAAGGAGCAAAAAAATATGAAAGCTGTACAATTCTCACATCATGGTGGTCCCGAAGTGCTACAAATGCAGGATGTGGCGGATCCTACACCAGCAGCAACGGATGTATTGATCGAAGTGAAGGCGACAACGGTCAACCACCTTGATCTTTTTCAGCGCGATGGAAGCAGACCCGTTCCAACCCTCCCATTCACGCCAGGGTTAGAAGCAGCGGGAGTTGTCATCAGTGAAGCCAACGGATTTCACACCGAAGAGCATGTGCTAACGGCCCGCGCGGCAGTGGCTAAGGGCGGAGGCGGCTATGCCAGCAAAATCGCGGCTCCTGCATCCGATCTTTCGCGTATCCCTGATGGCGTCAGTTTTGAGCAAGCTGTCGCAGTCGGTCTCGCTGGCTCTACGGCGTGGACTGCTTTGTATTATAGCGGGCGACTACAGAAGGGCGAAAAGGTTCTCATCTGGGCTGGCTCAAGCGGCGTCGGCTCACTTGCTATTCAACTCGCTAAACATACAGGCGCATGGGTTGCGACAACCGCGAGTAGTGATAAACGTGCTGAGACTATGCGTCAGCTTGGGGCAGACCTCGTAATCGACCATCGCAAACAAGATGTGGGCAAGGTCTTACAAGAGCAGGGCGGCGTCAATCTCGTTATCGAGCTTGTAGGTACAAGTTTGCAAACGAGCCTTAATGCGTGCGCGACTGATGGGCGTGTTATCCTGATTGGCAATCTTGGCGGTCAGAAGGCAGAGGTCGATACACAGTCATGGCGACTCAAACGTGTCTCCGTCATAGGTGCAGGAATGGCTCATGCCACACCCGAAGATGAGCAGAAGATGCTACAACTCGTAGCCGATAAAGCTATTCATCCGCTTATCGCGAAGGTGATGCCAGTCGAGCAAGCGGCACAGGCACATGAATTACTGCATTCCGGTGAGCCACAGGGCAAAATCGTCCTGACCCATTCATCATAAGAAGAGAGAACATATGCAAAGCCAAATAACCACAGAACAAATTCCTTTGACGCGTGGCGTACCAGCCGTTGAAGCACTGCCTGCAAAACTGCTCAGTGAATGCTTTCAAAGCGTATTAGAAGCGCCCGATGGCTGGTCCGTGTTGCAATACGGCCACAACGGGGGCTACCTTCCACTAAGACGCCTGCTAAGTGAGCAATATCACGTTTCCCCTGAGCAGATCATCGTCGGCAACGGTTCATTGCACCTACAAGACCTGCTTTCCGCACTACTCATCAAATCCGGTGATGTGGTATTTGTCGAGCAACCAAGCTATGACCGTGCCATCAAGACATTTCGACGACGAGGCGCAAAGGTTATCGGCATTCCCTTGGAGCATGACGGCGTCAATATTGAGGCTCTGGAAAAGGCTCTAGCCAAACAGGTGCCGACCTTCATGTACGTCATCCCTGACTTCCAAAATCCGGCGGGCGTCACCACATCATCACTAAAGCGACAAGCACTGGTAGACTTGGCAGAGCGTTACGGCTTCTGGCTGGTGGAGGATATCCCTTACCGCACGTTGCGTTATAAAGGCGAATCAGCTCCATTATTGCGCGAACTGAACGACAAACGTGTGCTTACTATCAGTTCGTACAGTAAGCTCATCAGCCCTGCCTTACGTGTGGGCTACCTTGTCGGGCCAGCCAATTTCGTCAAGCAACTGACAAAGCTTGCCGAGGAGACTATCCTTGCACCAGTGTTACCAACACAAGCCGCCGTTGTCGAGTTTCACAAACGCGGCTATTTTGCCTCTAATCTGGGAAATCTCAAACAACTCTACGCACCACGTTTGGACAGCATCGTTGCCGCGCTGAAAAAGCATCTACCCAATGTACCATTCGCGGAACCAGAAGGTGGATTCTTCGTCAGCATCTATCTACCAGAGCAGACGGATAGCAGCACACTCCTGGCACGCGCTCAAAGTGCTGGCTTAGCCTTGACCAACGGAAGCGACTTCTTTGCCGACACGCTCGAAGGTGGCGAGGATAAGATGGGCAAACGCTTTGTACGCCTCCCCTTCTGCGCCCTCACACCAGAACAGATCGACGAAGGCGTGAGAAGGTTGGCAACGCTGTTGTAAGAGAAGATGGAAACAACAAGAGACTTTTGTCGTCTCTTGTTGTTTCCATCTTCTCTTCCGTTACAGTACAAAGGGGATGAGCCGTTTTGTGCGCCGCATGTACTCCTGATACCGCTGGCCCAGATGCTCCTGCAAGACGTGCTCTTCCACATGGATACGGTAGCTGAAGCCGAGCAGCGCACATCCCATAAGGACCAGCAGACTCAACCAGTTCGTACAGATAAGCCCAAATCCGAGCAGCGTGATGAGCAAGCCGGTATAGGAGGGATGACGAATGAGTCGGTAGGGACCCGCTTCGATCACGGGCTGCTCGGGTGCGATTGCCACTGTGGTCGTGAAGGAGGCGCCAAGCACGTGGATGGCGTAGAGACGGAGCGCGATCCCCGCGTAGACCAGCAGAATACCCAGCCAGAAGAGGAATACGCGAGTACTCGTGATGACGGTAGCAGGAACCGTAAAAGCCAGCAGCACGCAGAGAGCGATGCCAAGCCGGATCAGAAGCCCGAGGACCGCTTTCGATCCTTTATCCTGGTGCTGGGCACCAGCATGGAAGCGTTTGCGCTGCCTGATCTCCACGCTCACTTCCATCACGATCCAGATGAGACAACTGACTACCAAGACACGCAGAAGCAGAAGATCATGAGCGAAAAGAGGTTGCATGTTTCACGTCCTTTCTTTGCTAACTTTGCTTTCTTACCCCTTCATTGGCTACAATACAAGATGACACAACAGACACAGCAGTCCAAATCAGCAAGTTTTAAGGCTATAAGAAATGCAACAGTTTGATGCAATCGTGGTTGGGGCCGGCCCTGCTGGCAGTAGTGCCGCCCTCGCGATGGCCCGTTCTGGTCTACAGGTGGCACTGATCGAGCGCGGAGAATATGCAGGAGCGAAGAATGTCTCCGGGGCCGCACTCTATGCACCCAACATTCTCGCGGACCTCCTCCCAAACTATTGGGAAGAGGCTCCGGTCGAACGCTATTTGACACGGCGCGTCGTCACGTTTCTCGGCCACGAGGCGGCGACCTCGCTCGACTTCCGCACGAATGCATTCAGCGCACCGCCCTATAATGGCTTCACTGTTTTACGCCCCAAGTTTGATCGCTGGCTGGCCTCGAAAGCAGAGGCAGCAGGTGCTTTGCTCATTCCGTCAACTGTTGTTGATGATCTTCTTTATAAGGGTGAGCAGGTCGTGGGTGTGCGCTGTCGTCGCGAAGATGGCGACCTCTACGCACCTGTGGTGATCGCGGCGGATGGTGCGAACTCGTTTCTCGCCAAAAAAGCAGGACTACAAAAGGAGTTTCATGCGAACGAGATGACGCTCGGCGTGAAAGAGGTGTTGCGCCTCGACGCACATACCATCGAGGAACGCTTCAACCTCAATAGTGATGAAGGTATGACCAATGAGTATGTCGGCGATGCATCGGGCGAAGTTAAGGGCGGCGGCTTTCTCTACACAAACCGTGATACACTTTCAATCGGCGTTGTGACACAGATTGCCTCACTCGCCGAAAAGAAGCAACGCGCCTATACCTTGCTCGATCAATTCAAAAAGCATCCGGCAGTTGCCCCACTTGTACGTGACGCCGTGACGCTCGAATATTCAGCACACATGATTCCCGAAGGCGGCTGGGCCATGCTTCCCAAATTATCACGCGCAGGTTTATTAGTGGCGGGTGACGCGGCAGGCTTCGTCTTCGCCGCTGGTCTCTTCCTCGAAGGTATGAATTTCGCGATTGCGTCAGGTCTAGCGGCGGCGGCAACGGCACAACAGGCACATGCAGACCGGAATTTTTCGGCTGAAAGTATGGCGGGGTATCGTAGACGACTCGAAGCAAATTTTGTGCTGAAGGATATGAAAAGTTTTCGTCACACACCTGCCTTCGTCAATAACGAACGCCTACAAAATGTCTATCCTGATCTGATCTGTAAAACGGCGGAGAATGTATTCCGCTCGGATGGCAGACCACGCCGCAAAGTCGGACGCGTCGTATATGATACGATGAAGGGCAAGGTACCATTGCTCACACTATTGCGTGACGGTTGGGAGGCTGGGCGTGCGCTATTGTTTTAATTATCGGGAGTCAAAAAGATGCAATCGGTCGATGAACGCTTAGAACTAGTACGCTTCAAAGTCGATAAGACGCCGCACATTCGACTCAACCGCGAGACATGCGTTGGCTGCGAAACCACCGCTTGCGTCTATGTCTGTCCGGCTGGCCTCTTTGAACTGCTCGGCGACGAGATGCACTTCTCCTACGAGCATTGCCTTGAATGTGGCACCTGCTACGTCGCCTGTGACCGCAAAGCTATCGAGTGGGAATATCCGCGTGGCGGCTGGGGTGTAAGTTTCCGCGCGTCATAACCCTCTGTAGAACACAAGAACAGGGAGACCCTTGCGGTCTCCCTACATATAAATATAAATAGACATAACGTAACATGTAGGGGAGACCCTTGCGGTCTCCCTGCATCTCCACAAATCCAATATCCTTCGTTAGAGGAGCATAATTATGCATACATATGTCTGTATAAAACAAACACCGGATAGCACCTCCGTTTATGTCGATCCCATCACGGGCCAGGTCGATGGAGAACGCTTCGTGCAGGTGCTAAATCCCGCCGACGCCTGCGCGATTGAGGCGGCGGTACGCCTCAAAGAACAGGTTGGGGGAACTGTTACAATTCTTACTCTCGGACCACATGATGCTGAGGGAGCTTTGCGTGCCGGACTCGCGCTTGGCGCGGATACTGCACTCAGGCTCTGGCACGATACGGCTGGTGAGTGGGGACCGTTCACAGTTGCGAAAGCATTGGCGACGTATATTCAGAGCGTGGACGCATCACCCGACCTTATTCTCTGTGGCGATACATCAAGCGATTGGTCTTCTGGCATCGTTGGTCCCGCCCTCGCACAATATCTGGATATACCTCAGATAACGAGCGTTGCTCAATTGAGCCTTGCCCAACAACAGGAGTCTACGCGCCTCCGTGTGACACGCAAACTCGAACGGGGCTATCGTGAGATACTAGAACTTGAGACGCCCTGTGTCCTGACCGTTACGGCTGATCTCAACGAGCCACGCTACCCTTCTTTGCCAGCACATCTTGCGGCTTTGAAAGCACCTATATCGGTCCTTGACCCACAATCATTTATAAGTAATGACTATGAAGACACTGACGAGATGATACTGCTCGAAATGCATACACCACGTCCACGTCCACGCTATGTAGCGGCTCCAAACAGCAAAGAAAGTGCATATCGGCGCATTGGTGACATCGTATCAGGCGGTGCCACAGGACGTAAGGCACGTTTGATGGAAGGTACACCCGAAGAGCTAGCTAGGACTCTTGTAGAATTTTTACAAACACGAGGCTTTGTGTAGTACAAGAGATGAGAACGATGCTCCTACCACATGCGGCAGGAGCATCGTTCTCATCTCTTGTACTACATTAAGGGGTCACACCAAGGTCACTACGAATGAACAGTCCCATATCGTATGCACCATCAGTGCTACCAATAGCCTTACGATTCCACCACCACTGCCAGATATTACTGGCTGCGAGTCCCAGGTTAAATTTTGCGCCAGGAGGTGGATTGTCACCGTAGCTTAACCAGAGACCAGGGCCGACGCCACCATATAAAGGTTCACCATCGCAGGAATTGGTCTTGCTAGGTATACAAACTGGTGGCTTGTAGCCTTCATCCCACCATGTTCGCATATGGTATTGATGGAAGGCATAGTGAGGACCTTTCCCTACAACTGAACTATACTGCGCTTGCGCTGTAGGTATATCTTCTTCCCCTGTGATAATGACAGGAATGCTCTTAGCAGTCGCGGAACAGCCTTTTGGGAAATCAAAGCAGACATTTGGATAGTCGCGCAGATACCACGCGAAAGGCCATGTCGCGCTACTCATTAAGCCAACGGGCAGTTCGTGGCGTCCACCATACAGCTTTTGGTCCAGCGCATCGACCTTTGCCATGACCGTATTCACATCGGGTGTCGTCTGCACATAGACCATCATCTCATGAGGACCGTCAGCAGCATGGACGTAAGAAACCTCATACATGTTATGAAGCGTGGGCAACAACAACAAGATAGCTAGTACGAAACTGACAGCGGCAGTAGTACCTGGAATAACGCCTACTTTCTTACGAGGTACCGTTGGCAGGAAAGGTACAGGGTTCTCGAAACCACTGCTAGCCACATTTGCCTTAACCTGTGTAGCAGAGGAACGAGCGACCCACCATTGTTTCACCCAATTGTACAGTGTTACCACGACGGGTTCAAGACCAATAGCACCAAGTAGCATCATAGGCATCGTCATGTGTATCATCAACCAGGGCATTTTTTCCGACGCCCATGAGTAGAGTACGACGTTACCGACAAACCAGTACACGAGGAAGAGACGGAAGCGCGTCGGTCGCATGAGACTGCGAATAATACCGACAATGCCAAAAACCAGCCCAATCTGCTCATAAAGCGGAATAAGCATCAGGTAGTAATACCAGGGCTGACCACCTCGTGCAACCTGTTGTTGCTGCAGCCAGTAGTAGAGACCCTGCCAGACACCATCGCCAATGCCGCCACGAATATTGGTGAAGACGACGGTAAACAGCACCAAAAACACACTCCAGCCAGCGAGCAGCGCAAAAAACCAGTGTGTCCACGGCATCGTAAACACGGTATCCAACAACGTTTGTTTTGCAGGGTCAACATGCCGCGCAACGAAATTTCGTTTGCCAGGAAGGGGTAGCTTACCGAACATCTCGCGTGCAAGAATGCTTAATACGTAGACACCGAGTAGAATACCAATCCACGGAACCAGTGCTACCGTCTTATCCTTGAGACCCTGCACATACAAATCAGAAAGGGCTGTATTCTTTGGATTCGTGATGTAAATTGATAGGTTCTTCATCCAGGCGAATAGGAATTTTGCAATGGGTGCAAGGATAATGAAGTATACGGCAAGCGTAACAGGTGCCCATGTCTTTGGCAGGTATGATACCAGTGCCGCATTCGATGAGACTCTAGCACGTAAAGAAAACTTTAATCCTAGTTCCCATGCCAGCAATGCGCCAAAGAAACTCCCGAAGACTGCAACCGTTAAGAACGTCGCCTCTTTTGTGGCATAGGACAGTGCGAAGCCGAGCGTAGCGACAATGAGCCAGCGTAGCTTACGATCACGGAGGTAGCGGGCGGTTCCAACAACTAACACTAGCGTAAAGCAAGCCATGTAGATGTCTTCACGTGCGAAACGCGAAAAGTAGACCATACTCGGCGAGACAGCTAATAAGAAACATGCAAGCCAGGCACCAACCTTACCAAGATAATCACGTAGGAAGTAGGGCAAACCCACAATCACCGTTCCCAGTGTGGCGGCAGCGATACGCACGGTAGTCGTGTTGACCCCGTTATCAGGAGCACCCAAAAGTTGGCTAATTTTGTATACGGTAGCAATAGCGTGAAACTGGAAAGGTCCATGCAAGAGAGGATTGTATTGATAGCAAGAGGCACCTGGGTTGAAGCAACCAGCCCAATTTTCCAGGTTGTGCATGAGTTGTAGCGAATAGTACGCGTGCAGGCTCTCATCATGATGCAACGGCTTATCACCAAGACCCCAGAAGCGGAGAATTGCACCAAGCAGAATAACGCCCCAGAAAGGGAGCCAGACAAGCAATTGCTCGCGTGTCGGTGGCACAAACATTTTGCGTCGGGGTTGCTCTATCTGCTCCTCTTCGTATACCTCATCTTCCCCTGGCACAACAGGTGTCTCGACATTGGCATCATGCTGTTCAACAGTTACACCTTCTTGCGCCACAGAAGTTGTATCGTGCTGCTCAGAAACCGTGTCTGACAATGTACCCTGCTCTGGTTCAGCACTCTTGTTATCTGCCACCGCATTTTCTTTGTGTTCTATGTCGTAGCTCTTCAAAAAAATTCTCCCCCTTGCTTAGACTATCCTACGCACAAGGATACTTCCATAACTGTGTACGCTCCGCCTCACCTTACTTTATAGATTGTCACTCCACCTGCATTATAAACTACTTGCATATAAGTACTAAAACGATGAAGGTTTACAGCATGATATTTCGTATATTCCAGCGGCCCTACATACAGGTATTGAGCATGATAATAACTCATGACAGATAAAACCGTACCGGGTTGTGGATTAGTATAAATCGTATCAACATCCGATCCTCTGCGCTGAAACACAGCATAATTTGTTGGGTTGTTGATCCAATTCGCACGCCACTGGTACTCATGCCCCACCCAGCCCATGAGTGTAGGTAAGCCAGTGAATACCGAGACACGCCCCCAGTTACTGTAATCATCCCCAACCGATTCTACGATAACAGGATCGCCTTGCACATTTTTGTTTAACCAGAGAATGGCTTGATAGTCTCCTGGATTGCCTGGGTCTGTTTGCAGATATGCCAGACCATCGAGACTATTTGAACGCTGTAGATATGGCTGTTGTGTGAACGCATCATGACGCTCAAGCCGTTGAGAGGGTGCTGTCAATGGATACACTGTACCCACCAGTAGCAATGCGAGCAATCCAACACCCCATAGTGTTTGTAAACCACGCTGGGTTATACGTAGCGAACGTGAAACGGATGCTAGAGACTTAAAATTTTCCAGGATGAAGTAGAGTCCCGCACCAGAGGCAATCGAGAGCAAAGCCCATGCTTGAAAATACATCTTAAACACTGTATTCATGCGTGGGTAGCTATCCGCAAAGACATCCTTCAAGAAGAGGACTTCACAAAACGCGATCAATGCGAAGGCAACCGTTCCGAGGAGCAGGGCAAATGCCTGTGAACGATCTCCAATATTTACAAAGACCAGCACTGCACCAAGCAGTGTAATACTTGCCGCCAATACAAATGTGATGCTGTTCTTCATAAATAGCAGTGTTATAAGTTCCAGCACCATCACTCCAACGATGCCTATTGCGGCAAAACGCACCCAGCGACGATCAGTTGTTTGTGCTGCGTTATTGCTGCCCCTTACGAAGGAAAAGGCGATAAGCGGACGCTTTGCAGCACTCGCCCACAACAATGAGAGAAAGACAAACGCGAACAGACCATAAATTAATAACTCATCGCTCAACTGCGAACGGTCAGCCGCGCCCACAATACCAATGCCCTGTGCAGGCGAATTAAAGTTGAGATAGAAAGGTATGTATAAAAGGAACGAAAGCGCGATGAGACTTCCTGCAGCGGTAAAAATGTCTACAAATAACGCCGGAGTAAAATGTGTATGATATGTCAACCATTGTTGTAAGGCGATGCAAACAACCGCAAGGGCAACATACGTTGGGAAGTCCCAGCCGTTCATAGTATAGAGGCCACCAAGAATCAGGGCCGCTGTACCAAGCGTCAGAGGGAGACGCCAGCCACGTCCAAACACATTGAGTCCCCTGCCATCCACCTCAAGAAATAGATTGAACGCAAGTCCGATAGCAACGATAGTAAATGCCAATGCTAATACATGAGCGTGGAAACAAGAAAGCAAGAAGCTAAACGCAGGAAACTCATTGATTGTTTTTGTAATGACACGCGAGGCATTGAACCAGTAGTACGGGTCTTGTGAGACATCGCCGTGCATCTTCCACCATGTTTGGGTCGAGGCAAGATTACCGAGAATCAACCCCATCACCATCGTCAACACACCATAAGGAGCAGCACCTAACAATGGAGGATGTACCATGTCAGGTCGTTCGATTTCTACATCAGGCGTGGTTCTGACATGTGTTCGTAGATGACGTGCCCATGCAACAATGTTTGAGGTAACGCCAAACAGGTTAGAGGCAGTCAGACCAAAGAAGATGCAGATGCCCGTGTTGAATGCAATAGCAGGTGATTGTCCGAGAAGTTTTGCCAGCGTCGCGATAGTAAAGTGTGCATAATAGTAGTAGTTGAGTGAGTAACCGGAGAACCACATATCGTTAGGTGGGAAGTGTGTACTACGCATGATCGCGGTAATGAAGCCTTCGTCCATATACATCTCGTAGGACTTGATATCGGGCAGATATGAACGCATATAACCCAGGAGAAAGACCATGCCTAAAAAGATGAACTCGCTCAGCACAATGTAGGAAATGTTGAGACGTACCACCTTCGCGATAGCATGACGCATACGCGCATAACCAACTATATTCAAAGCCAGCAAGATAAGCAAGACACCTGCAATAAATATTTGCGTAAACGGCAAGAAGTGCAAGGTCATCAGTGGCAACCAAACACAAAACGCAAGCAAAGCAAGACCAATAGCTTTGCTAAAGGTCCAACCACGATCCGGTAAGTTATGAAAAACAGTCATAGTGAGCGGTAGGCAGATCAGTCCTAACACTTCAACCAGTGCCCACATTTGGAATAATTCGAGCATAGACTACTCTCTACAAAAACACGCGCTATTAAAGAATACGTATTAAGCATAGTATATTTACATATGGCTCTTACTAGTATACACATTAACGCAGATGAGGACAAATTGGTTGCCTTTTTTGCTATCGGTCCTATTGTCTCGACATGATACATTCATTATAGTAGAGTTGACATGCATGATACAACAGGGAAGAACGAACTGTAAAGTACAATTTGGAGAGGAACAGGGCATTGAAATGGTTACGCTTGTGTTTGGTGCGCGAACTGTCTTTACTCCTGCTCCTTGTTGTAATCCTCGTTCTAGGTGATGAGTGGTGTTACGCGACTGCTCTTCCGGTGGAAGTCGATGTACAGAATACGATTGCAACGTTACACGTTGGCACAACGCAACTCGCATTAGGTAGCATTGGTACACCTGCTGCACTGCAATTCACGTTACACGACCCCGTTATTCATGAATATCAGATCGACGGTACAGATAGCACCAACAACTTCACGCTCGATACCAACTATTTTCATAACTTTGCATCCTCACCCTACTACCGCTTTCAAGCATGGATGCGTAACCTGGATGGTACCAGTCGCTGGCGCAGTCTGCACGTCTGGACAGGCAATACACAACAGATACAGCAGGATTGGCCTGCGGAGGGAACAGCTATCGCGCTTCCGCCTACTCCTTCACTCCGTATTCAGGTGCAGGTACAGCGACCAGAAACGCCTCTCACATTCAATCTGTTCACAAAAGATGGAGCGACGCTGCATATCACGCTTGACCGCAACAACCGCCGCATCACCGTCACACGTGATACCGTTATACAGGGTACAACGAACGTCACGAGTGCCTTTTTTCCGACCGATACAGCCCCTTTTGCAGCGATGGTTATTGACACCCTCTTACGCACAATCCTTTGGGCTATCGTCTTACTCTGCATCGTACTTATTGGCGAAATGTTGGTGGCTGCTATTCTTTCGCATTACAAGGAAAAACGACCAAATCAAGATAACGCATTGACAGGAACAAAGGCGCCCTTTGCATTTCTTCACAACATTTGGTGGCAAGTAACACAAGCATTACATCCACTCGCACTCGTAGCACTTGGTGCATCGTTTCTTTTTGTGACATGGATCGCTAAGGTACAGTATCATGGTGAGCCGCACATCTTCGATGCTAGTGCCTATCTTTTCGCGGCCAAGATGTACGCTCAGGGGCATCTCTCAGTACCTCTACCGCCAGCCGTTGACCGCTTTCCGGGTCCGTTTATGCTTCAGTTCAACGGTCGCTGGTTCGAGCAATATGCACCAGGGACTTCCCTCACACTCGTTCCTGGCATATGGCTTGGCGTACCCTGGCTAGTCGAGCCGCTATTAGGAACATTGGCACTATTCGGGGTGGGACTTATCGCAGCTCGCCTTTACAATAGGCAGGTGGCTACGCTAGCAGTCATTCTGGGAACGCTCTCACCGTTTTACACCTATCTTGCGGCAAGCTACCTCAGTCACGCTATCGCACTCTTTTATATGGTATGGGCACTATGGGCGTTGCTCCGCTTTGCCCAGGGACGGTTGATATGGAATATGGCACTCTCTGCCGCACTCTTCGGTATGGCGAGTCTCACACGCGACCTTGTGTCGCTCCTCTTTGTTGCATTGCTTGTGCCAGGAGTGATGCTGCTGTCATGGCGACGAATACGCAAGGAATGGAGACGTTGGCTTGTGGGCGGTACTTTATTTCTGGCTGTAGGATTTTGTTTTGTAGGCATCAGTCTGGCTTTTAACGCTCTGCTCACGGGTAGTATCTATGTGACACCGCGCTCACTCTTCTTTGTAGGCGATCATTGGGGCTTTGGACAAAATGTTGGCTTCTACGGGCAACACACGCTCGCGGCAGGTTTTGTCAATCTGGACGAACTGCTCACCGTTCTTGCAATTGACCTCTTCGGCTGGCCTTTCTATCTCTCATTCGCCTTTCTGGTAATGCCATTCCTCACGCGTCGCGCCGTTCGTGCCGATTGGTTTCTTCTGATCGTAGCGGTGGTGACAATAGGTGCATACATCGGCTATTTCTATCATGGTATCTATCTTGGACCACGCTACCTCTTCGAGACGTTGCCCTTCCTGCTCATGCTCACAGCGCGGGGCATCATAACGCTCACAGAAACTGGAGCGAGCGTTCGAGTGTGGTATGTCAATACAGTGCAACAAGCAACAAAGGCGACGATGCGCTCTGCCATGCCAGCACGAAGTTTCGTAACAGTAATCCTGGTAGCACTGTTGATTGCATGCAATGTTTTCTATTTTATGCCACGCCAAGTCGAGTTACATCAAAACTACACTGGCTTGCCAGCAGGTACTATGCTCGATTTAGAGACAATCTACCATCCTCCGCTACACAATGCCATCGTCGTCACAGGCGACTTCACGCTCTACCAGTTTGTACTCTTTCCGCTTAATGATCCTTATCTTCATAATAGTGTCATTTATGCGTTGGCAAGTTCCCAGCCTGATTATGTAGAACTGCATGCAGCCTATCCCGGCAGAACATTGTATCGGCTCAATGTCGGCTTGAGTGGTGTAGTAACGTATACACAAATAGAATAAACATGGACTGGATGGTATTTATTGCGCGAACTTATACGTTCGCAGCAAATAAAACGAGAGTCCGTGTAGCAACAAGGTAAACAATGTTGCCAGACTGAACGCAACTCCGATCCCAAGAGGGACAACGAGTTCGGCTATTGTGAGGAAAAAGACCGCGAACGAGAATGCGCCTGTGATTACGCCACGCAGGAGTCGTCGCGCCAAGTATGCTCCTAGCATGCGATGTGTAAATACCGCGAGAATGGTTGCATAAATAGGAAAGGGAGCAAGTAAGCCACTCAAACGTGGACCGAGCAGATTAGCGAAGCCAGTTAGTGTCAGCACGAACATGGTCGCGACAATCATCCGTAAGGGAATATCCCAGGCGACAGGCTTAACGCTCGGCACATCATGTTGCTTCTCGTGCGAAAATCTTAGTGTGAGTGCAAGACAACTCAGTACTCCAACAAAAGTAATTAGCAAAGGGACAACCAAAGATTGCAAGAAAAAAGTAACAACGAAAAACGCGCACCACCCTAGCGACATACACGCCAACCAATGTATATGAAATGACAGCCAGTTATATATGAGACAAAAAGCGGCAAGCGAAATCAATCCAGCAAGGCTACCCTGTGCAGCCTTTGCCGCGAATGTATTCCCTAATTCGAGCGCTAAAAAGAGCGCAATGGGACCTGATGTCAGTGGCAAACCGACCAGCCAGCCACTAACAACTGGTCCCCAGCGTCGGCCTGCAAAACTGACTAATCCGGTGAGTAAAGGCGTTAGTACCAGTTTGAGTAGCAGCACAAAGTATTGTCCCTTTTTACGGTAGTTGCACGCCCGCTAACAGCTTTTGCAAGAGTTGCTGTGAGGTGTACGGATACGGATTCTCACGCACGAAGATACGTGCCGTTGGATGGTCGAAGACCGAGTAACTTTCATCCGCGCCACTATCATCAAGTGTGATGCCGAACAGGTGCGGATGGTTCTCAAATTGTTTGGCGAGATGGAAGCCTAGTTGTCCACTAAAGAGCAGTTGATAGTAGTGAATGGTCAAAGGATAACGCTCAGGGAGACGCGGAATAGACTTATCGAGACGGTCGGTTGGCATTGTAATAACATCAGTCTGTGGCAAAAGCTTTGCCAGTAGTTGCGCCTTCGCCATCGTATCGTCGTCATACAAACCTAAGCCCGTTGTCTGTTGTCCATAAAGATTTGTGTATACCAGTTGCGTATATTCCGATGGATCGTTTTGGCCGATAGCAACAGGTAAGGAATCGTCCCATTGCTCATAGGTAAGCACACTATGCGGCTTGATATGGTTATATATCCAGGTAGATGCTTGTACATGTGTATTGGGCTGACTATAGACATTGAGTAGCGCAAGCCCTTGAAACAGAGTACCACCAAGCACAAGCATTATTGCGCTGATACTCGCTATCCTCACTACCCGTTCTCTTGTACTCGGCTTGCGTAATGTACCATTTTCAGCTACTTCTGAGACTTGTTTCCAGGTGAGCCGTGTGAAAGAGACGAGTACGGCGGCGGCAAGCAATGTAAGAAACGGGTAAACTGGCAGCATATAACGCATAAATTTTACAAAGAAGCTTCCCGTAATAGCTCCGTAGACGAGTATCCAGGATAACACAACCAACCAACCAGCAAATTCGCTGGCCTTCCGTCGCCACAATTGCATACCCGCCCACACAATCCCTGCACCAGCAGCGAGGCCAAGCAGTAGACCCATGCCCCACCACAACATATTCTTTGCTTCATAGGCATAAGGAATCGTCCCCGCAAATTGCCGCACATAGGGCAGATCAAGTGTACCACGCGCCAAACTTCCCTGGTCGGCGACCTGTTGAATGAAGTTCGACATATCCAACAGAGCATAGGGTTCGGCTATAAGAAGTACAATGATAGTAAAGAAGCCTGCAATCAGGAGCGATGTAAGCGATGTAAAAAAGTCTTGTTTGCGCCAGCGCAGAAGAACGGCGACCAATAGTGGTACGGCGAGGGGGGCAGCACTGAACTTTGTAGCTAGCGCAAGCCCATAGCCGAGTCCTACAAGCAGTGCCCAACGAATTGGATGCTCAGTATCTATCAAATGAACACAGCCATAGACGGTAAGGATAACGAAAAAGAGGAGAATGGTATCAACAGTATAAAAGTGCGAAAGTTGAAGCTGAAAAGGTGTACACGCAACAAGGGCTGCCGCAAGTAGTGCGATTCTCCACACATAGCGTCTTCCTGGCGTATCATCACGAGTTAGCTTGAGCGCAAGTAAGCCTGTAAATAAGGTGGTACCGCTATCAAAAAGGGCTGAGAGGACACGACCAACCAGCGTGAGATTAGTAAATGATCCCAGTGCAGGCGATATACGTACTAATACATAGCCCAGTGATGCCAGCAGATACAACGGGAATGAACCGTAGGCGAAAAAATGAGGGTTCAATGGTGAATTTACGGGATCAAGGAACTGTGCCATGCTTTTCGGCCATGTCAACACGGTCACATGAAACATAATTTGGCGTTCGTCAGGATGAAAGCTATTGCCCGAATCCCAGTTAAGGCCATAAAGACGAAGCAAGAAACCGAGCAACACAATACCATATAAAACTACTGGACGCCAACGAACAATAAATTTCACAACAATCTCTTTTCGCGCGTACTTTCGATAATCAAATCTATATAACCATCTTGTCGGCGTCTACTATAACATTTTTCCTGGTCGCAAGCAATTCTCTCTACACTAGAAACTTACAGCTTTCGGCGTATTCGATGTTAGCAAGGAGCATAAAAGAGGGCGTTGTGAGAAATATTTCTCACAACGCCCCATAGATCTAACAGTTGCCTATGTTACCCCCAAAATCGTAGATAACATGCCTCTCCCCGCCTAAACGAGTTCGTTGATGACTTCGCGTGCGCGGCTTAGTGCCTCACGGCGCACATAATAGTAGGCCCAGAGTCCCTTCTTACGACAATCAACAAGGCCCGCATCACGCAAAATACGTAAGTGATGCGAAATAGTAGGTTGCTCCAATGTGAAGCTCTCTACGATCTCGAAGACACAAACCTCCCCTTCGTGACGGCTGAGCAGGCTTAAAATACGCAGGCGCGTTGGATCTGCTAATGCTTTGAGCAGACGTGCCTGTGTGACAGCCTCGTCCTCATTTAAGGTGGGCGCAAACTTTGGTGTCATATTGCTCATGGTTGCCTGCCGGCTGAGTATACCTACTGCACTCGCGGACGGTACGTTTGTGGACATTGCTGCTGTTCTGTGAGTATTACCCTGATGTATCGATGTCATTCTCTTCTCCTTCTATCCTCCCCACCGGATGCTTAACCTACGATATATTTGGGGTAGCCTTCGTTCTGGACTAAGGCATTCGTTGCGCTCCACTGTTCTTGTAGAAGCTGAACGACTGTAGTCTTATTTCCATTATACAAATGCATGCAAATGTAGGCTCAATAGTAGGACCACGACACAACAATAAGCGGGATCATGATCCCGCTTATTGTTGTGTCGTGGTCTTGATAACTGCTAGCGTTTCTCTTCGGGGCGGATACGTAGATGCAACTCCTGCAACTGCTTCTCTTCCACAGGCGAAGGAGCATTCATCAAAAGGTCTAAGGCTGTTTGCGTTTTGGGGAATGCGATGACCTCGCGAATATTGTCTTCGTCCGCCAGCAACATCACCAGACGATCAACACCAAGAGCGATGCCACCGTGCGGTGGGGCGCCGTATTCAAAGGCTTCAAGCATATGCCCAAACTGCTCTTTAATCTGTACACCATCCATCTTCATCAACTCGAACACCTTGTGCTGAACTTCCGCGACATTGATACGCACACTACCACCACCTACTTCGTAGCCGTTGCAGATAATATCGTACTGCTTCGCACGAATATGTAGCGGGTCGGTATCTAAGCGGTCGATATGAGACTCGTCCATACCGGAGAAAGGGTTATGTTCAGCATCGTAGCGTTGCAAATCTTCGTCATAGTGGAAGAGTGGGAAATCAATCACCCAGCACAGGGCCATTTCGTTCGGGTCAATCAGGTGTAGACGCTCTCCGAGTCGCACACGTAGGCGGAACAATACATCGTTACACACCTTCGCACTATCCGCAACGAAGAGCAACAAGTCACCGTGCTGCCCCTCAAGGCGATTCACAATAGCCTGAACCTCTTCAGGCGACATAAATTTGGTCAAAGGTGATTTCACCTCACCCGTCGGACCGATAGCCAGCGAAACCAGACCTTTCGCTCCGAGAGTACGAGCAAATTCTGTCAGTTCGTCCACTTCTTTGCGTGTATAGCTACCAGCCCCAGGGACACGAATACCTTTGATCATTCCTTGATCGGTTGCCAGTACATTCTTGAAGACACCAAATGTACCAGCGGCTGCAAGGTCTGATATCTCGACGAGAGGCAATTCAAAGCGTAGATCAGGATGGTCAGTGCCATAACGTGCCATCGCCTGTTCATAGCTAATATATGGAAAAGGACGCTCTTTAATATGCTTCTTCGTTGTCTTCTCAATCAGGTGAATGAGTAGCCCTTCGATCAGGGACATGACATCTTTTTCTGACACGAACGACATTTCCAGGTCAAGCTGGGTGAATTCTGGCTGACGGTCCGAACGCTGGTCCTCGTCACGGAAACAGCGTGCGATCTGGAAGTAGCGGTCCAGACCAGCCACCATCAACAACTGCTTGAGTTGCTGGGGAGATTGTGGTAAAGCGTAGAACTCACCAGCATAGAGGCGACTTGGCACAAGATAATCGCGTGCTCCCTCCGGTGTACTCTTCATAAGAATTGGCGTCTCGATCTCCAGAAAGCCGCGCTCATCCAGATAATCACGCATCTCTTTGACCACACGATGGCGCAGCATGATGTTGTCGCGCATGCGCGGTCGGCGTAAATCAAGGTAGCGGTATTTCAAGCGCAACGACTCGTCAGGCTGGATTGCATCGCTATTGATAGGGAACGGTGTAGTACGTGAGGGATTCAGTATTGCGATCTGTTGTGCCGCAATCTCAATTGTACCAGTACGCAATTGAGGGTTTTCTGTTCCAGGTAAGCGGTGAACAACGGTTCCTGTCACCTGAACGACATACTCTGAACGTAGCTCGGATGCAACATGGTGTGCTTCAGGCGAACGCTCCGGGTCACAAACAACCTGTGTCATGCCATAACGATCACGAATATCAAGAAAAATCAAGCCGCCATGATCGCGACGGCGGTTAACCCAGCCGGCAATGGTCACTTGCTGACCTATAAAATCATCATTTAATTCGCCACAGGTCTGTGTACGAAACTGAACCTCAAAACTCACTTGCACAAGCTCCTAACCAGATATTCTGTATGTTCACACATTGAAAGTAGTCTTAGACGTAATGTAACATACATGTCTATATGCTAGGGGGTGCAGTAGACGGACGGGCGACCCTTGTGGTCGCCCGTTGGTAGCCCAAATTGACTTTTAAATCACCCTAAGGTGCAAGTAGCAGGAGTTCCTGTGTTCACAGTGATAAAGTTGCGCGTTGCGGCATTTTGCTCATTCTGCACAATGAGATAGAGATTTGCAGCCTTATCGACGACCACGCCTCTGACATTCACAAACAAATTTGGCGATGCATACTGCTGAATAAGCTTCATTATCATAGAAGTTCCTGCAATCGCCGTTGCCGAAGTTGTGGCACTCTTGACCATTTGTAGGTCAAGAATACGATGATACATGGTATCATCTATAACGTACAGATGGGACGTACCGTTCGTTACACTTGCCATCAGAAACTTCGCACTCGGCACTTGCAATACGGTTGACTGTTTTACCATAGGTGTTGGCATAGCTACAGGAGTCGTTGCCGTAAATGAATTTGCACTAAACGCTAAAGGAGCCGCAAGAGCAGGCTGAACCGTTACTAAGGTAGGAGCTTGATTGCCCCCTGTAAACATCAGGCTTTGGATGTTCCCATCTTTCGTGAGCAGAAATAACTGCTGTTGCGGAAAGGCAGCAATACTGGCTATGGTAGTGGAAATGGATATAGTCTGACTATTCTTTGTAGTTGGTTGCGTCAATTTATTATTTTTGCTATCAATGGTGAAATATACAATGGTTGCCGATGTTTGCGCGATATCAGAGGTCAAGACGACATATACATCAGTTCCCTGCGCCGTCAATAGCTTTGGTGTAAAACCATTTTTCGTCGCGTCTGCATTTATCGCTATTGATGAGTTTGCTGTCTTCAATGCACCTGTAGTATCATCGGGCGTCAGCAGCAATAGATTAAAAGAGGGAGTCGCGGTACTCGATGTTGACGTGCCTGTTGTAAGAGCCAGAAGATGATTACCATCGCTTGCAATGGTGATTACCTTTGTATTAGCCGGTAAACTGCTATAGGGATTTTGCAGACTCTTCCCCGCATTTTTTGGTTGCTCACTTAACTGGTAAATATTGCCATCTTCACCTAGCGTATAGAAAAAGGTTTTGGAGCCATTCCCATTCTGAATACTGGCAACACCATCGGCAAGTGTGTTTGTACTGCCATTGTTGATAGCCGCCGTTGCGTTATTTGGGCAGGGAAGGGACATAATAAGCGACTGATTGTTATAGCTTGTAATAGCGGATTTGGCAACCGTAGTGAAAGGACCACCGAGCAATGTATTTACCTGTCTGTTCTGAGCGTCCGTCAGCGAACTACTCTGCAGAGAGTGCAAGATTGTCTGTGCCTTCGAGAGATGCTGTAGCGCCTCGGTAGGGTTATTTTGTGCTACATCATTTCGACTTTGTGTCACGAGCATTTGAGCATCATTATAAGAGGTGTTGAAGTTCGCTGGACTGTTCAGGTGTAGAAAATAATAGATACCACTCCCTACCAGCGTCACGATAAGTAAAATGAAAAGCACCAGTGATGGATACAAAAGACGCCCATGACGCCTGGCACCGACAGCAGGTTGTGGAGCAGTAATGCTTTCAGGATAAGAGAGTGGACCAGTTGCTATCTGAAGCGAGTCGCCAGCACTATGTCCATTACCATTTTGTGCGCCACCACCCAATAATTGAGCATCCGTTAATGTTGTCTGACTCGTTATATCGTGTCCATTTGCATATACATTGAGATACGCCGGAGCAGGTTCCCAGCCAACTTCTTGCACACGTACAACAATGGCGGTGATATTATCTGGTCCACCGTTTTCGTTCGCGCGTTCTACGAGATGATAGACACTTTCTTGTGGCACATACTGGTTTACAATTGCACGCAGATCGTCATCACTGACAAAACCGGAGAGGCCATCACTACATAGCACAAAGCTATCGCCTTCCTCTAGTGGCTCGGCGAATATATCTACCTCGACATCTGCCTGAGTACCCAGACAACGAGTGATCACATTCCTTTGTGCGTGTAAACGTGCCTGTTCTTCGGTGAGAAGTCCGGCTCGTACCTGCTCAGCGACCCATGAGTGGTCTTGTGAAACTTGTCTTACCTGCCCATGACGCACAAGATAGGTTCGGCTATCACCAACGTTTGCAATATAGGCAACACCACCACGTAGCACACCCGCCACACAGGTCGTCCCCATACCGCTTCGCAGCATGTTCTCTGCCGCCCTCTGGTGAATAAGCGTGTTCGCACGTTTAATAGCGTGGACCAACGAGGCTGCAATATCATCACCATCTTCTTGATAATAGGCATAGCTAACAGTATCAACGGCGATCTCACTCGCCACCTCACCGGCTGCATGCCCGCCCATGCCATCGGCAACGATGAATAAAGCACCTTTTTTCATCATCACTTGCGAATCTTTTGGAATGACATAGGCCATATTATCTTCGTTATGCGGACGCTTGCGACCCACATCCGTTAACTGTGCGACATCGAGCCGAAGTTGTTTGGACAACGCGCTTCTCTCCCGTACTTTTGTTGCTGTTACCTTAAAGTGTCTGTTCAGCAGTTTGTAAAACTTCAGGCTATAATAACACTAACCCAGAGAAAATTGCAACGTAGCGGCTATTGCATGCGTTGCCAATGATTCTCTCCTTTACAGACACTGCCTGTCCCTGAGTATACTCTTTCGGCACTCAGCATGCAAGATATTTATACAGGGGTACTAGAAAATAATGACAGAGGTACAATCATGGTATCTGTGTACTACGAAAAATTTGTCACAATGATAGATAAGCAGAAGCCTATCTTGAGCCAGAAATTAAACTCTACTATAGCACACCTTGTACATACGGCTCAACTACATGGAGAAACAGCGTTACCAAGCTATCTTTCCTCGCTGCTACAGCAACATATGTTCACGCCGTATACCTTTGATAGCGCAAAGCACCTCGTCTGTGGAAGATACTCTGCTGAGAAAACGCAGACACTACTGCTTTTTAGTCATTGCCCACCACAGCAAGATGCGTTCGCACGATGGGCTATGTTCGTGACACGGCTGCTGACATTTGGCTTCTATCACGAGACCATAGGGAGTCTACCTGTCAACGTGGTATGGCTCATTGATACAACGACAGAGAGCCAAAAGGAGAGAACAAAGTCCCATTCTATCGCAGATGATGACGCGATACTACAAGGAAGTGGGTGTTTGTATGATGTGCCAGCGAGTGCGACGCTGCCCTTCCACTTCTTAGCACTGGGGACAAAAGGACTATTGAGCGTCGAAGCAGAGGTGCAAACAGCATCGCTCGCCCATGATGCTCTCTATAGTACTATTCTACCTAACGCGGCATGGCGGTTGCTATGGGCATTACAAAGCATCAAAAATCCATACGAAGAGATACTGATTGAAGGCTTCTACGACACATTGGTCCCAATGGAAGACGAAGAGATAGCATTGTTGCGTGCCATGCCAGACGATGAACAGACACTCAAGCAGCAGCTTCATGTAGACGATTTCTTGCTACACCTGCATGGTTTCCAGCTACGTTACGCATATTACTTACTCCCAAGCTGTACCATTACACGTATCCGCAGTGGTTCAGATACAGTAGAAGTTCGACATACGTTACTATCATCCGCACAGGCATCGCTCGATATATACCTTGTACCAGCACAAGAACCGCACGATATCTACAGGAAGCTACGCCATCACCTTGACGCACAGGGCTTTGCAGATGTGCATACAACGATGCGCGAAAGCAAAAGTCCACATCACGCCTCGTTACATGAACCGTTTACACAGCTTGTTGTCAACGCCACCGATACCATATATGGAGACAACATGCCTATACTTCCTCTCCTACCCCTAGTAAATATCTTGCATCCACTGCAAGCACAGCTATCCATGCCAATTCTCTATACCCGGATGGACTGCTTGTCAGACTCACATGACGAACATGATATATTACAAGAGAAGCACAAACAATCGCTTGTAGATGGTATGAAGTGCCTGGGTATGATTATGGAAGATATGGCATAAATTCTCTGATTAGTAAGATAGGTTCATGTAGCCTTTATTCGCATAGGACTTATGATACTCAACGGGTTGAAAACGGGTGCTTGTGCGTTTAACTGTGTAGTGGTTAGATAGATGAATAGTTTAGGGAATTGAAGAGAAAAGTCAAATTTGTTACCACCTGAATTTCAGGGACGTTATAGAGCATTGAGGATATGAGGAGTTGACAAGAGGTTATGCATATTGGTATTAACGCTCAGTTGCTATCATTCAGCCAAAATTATCGTAACGGTGGTGTAAGCCATTACATTCGATACCTCTTAACAGAGATAGCAAAAGAACCAGGAGTTCATCGCTATACGGTATTTGTTAATGGGCAAGATGTTATTGAACAGCTTGGGGCAACGAATCCACAGATTACCTATGTAGCAGCCTCCTGGTCTGAAGCACAACCAACTACACGAGTAGCATGGGAACAAATCACACTTCCGTCGGAGATACGCAAACGCAACATAGAAGTATTCCATTCTCCTGTAAATGTGTTACCCGAATGGCTACCACAGCAATGTGCAACCATTGTCACCTTGCATGATTTGGCATTTTTACGCTTTCCAGCGGTGTTGACGCGTGCAAAACGCTTCTATCATCGCACATTCACAATACGCAGCTTGCAACGTGCAACGACACTGATTACCGTTTCGGATAGCACCAAACACGATGCACATGAACTTGTTGGTATACCATATGAGCGTATGCACACCGTCTATACGTGTATCGACGAGCGATTTTCACGCGTAGTAACAGAAGAAGAGATCGCAACATTTCGCATGCAGCAAGGATTGGCAGAGGGATTTATACTTTACCTTGGGACCCTGGAGCCGCGCAAAAATATTACGACAATTATTGACGCCTATGCGCGGCTACGACAACACTATAACATACAAAAAAAACTGGTGCTGGCAGGTGGGAAGGGGTGGCTCTATGATACAATCTTTGAGAAGGTCAAACAGCTTGATTTAGTAGAGGATGTGCTATTCCCTGGCTTTGTGGCTGATACCGAGCAAGCATTATGGTATCACGCCGCCTCTGCGTTTGTCTATCCTTCATTATATGAGGGGTTTGGTATTCCTGTAACTGAAGCATTGGCCTGTGGTGTTCCGGTTGTCACCTCGAACGTATCCAGCTTACCCGAAGCGGGCATGGATATCGCGCTGACCGTTGATCCGGCTAGCATAGAGGCTCTCACTGAGGCACTGCATCGTGTGTTAACTGATGAGCAATTGCGCGAGCAGTTTCGCATCGCAGCACCAACCGTTGCACAAAAGTTCTCAGCGCAGAGGATGGCACAGCAGACAATTGAAGTTTACGAGCAGGCTGTCGCTTATACCAGGCATTCCTCCAAAGATATAGCGTTTACACGATAGCAATAGGATATGGTTTAAGTTGTGAACACGAGTAAATTATCGCAAAAGACAGAAATAGGTATTGATACTGAAAGTACGGGAGCGGTCGAAATGATATCAGGAGCGACTGGCCCTATAACAAAGGCAATCTCGCGCCGACGCTCACATCGTCATCAGTGGCGTATGTTCGAGTATATCGCCATGATTCTTTTAGATGCATGGCTTGTTAAGGTTGCCTTTGAACTCGCGGTACTGTTCCGCAACTACCTTATCACCGATAAAAGCTCCCTGGCGAAAAATCTGGCACATACGCTGAATATTATCCGTAGCAATGTTGTTTCCGATGGCGTCAACAACATACCAAAAACCCTTGACCTCGCAAGCTTTAAACCATTAGAGATTGGTGTCGTTGTCGGCTTGATTGTGATTTTCGCGGCACGGGGACTCTATAAAATTCGTCTTACAGGAACATGGTTTCAGCAGGCAAGGACGATTATCAATGCCGCAACGGTAGGCTTGGCCTTCCTGATTACCTATTACTTCATCTCCCAGCCAACAAGCAACTCGCGCCTGATTGTACCTTTTGTATGGGGGACTACCATCATCTTACTCTGTCTTGGGCGTCTGGTTGTCTCGATTATGATGGGCATATTATACCGCTTAGGGTTGGGGGAGACGCGCCTGCTCGTTGTTGGTTCGGGTCGTCTTGGCAAGATGACGATGCAACATATCGCTGCTAACCCCAATCTCGGCTATTCTATCATCGGTTTTCTACACGATATGAGCGAAGAGCCAAACGATTTTGGACGATTCAAGATGTTGGGCACGCTCGACGATATTGGGTTAGTGATTAAGTCAATGCAGATAGACGAAGTTATCATTGCCCTTCCCTCGTACCTGCACGATTACGCCATCCGAACAGTCAAGACGTGCGAGCATCTCGGCGCATCCTTCAAACTGATTCCCGATCTCTACGAAATGAACCTCTCACGAATTGACATGGAGGCGATGGAGGGTATCCCCCTCATTGGCATCAAACAAGTTTCACTCAACAACGTGCAACGTGCTGTGACACGTCTTGTCGATATCACAGTGGCTGGTCTGGTGCTGCTCATCGGTTTGCCTATATGGATTTGCATTGCTGCCGCTATTCGTATCAACTCGCGCGGCCCCATCATCTATGGGCAAAAGCGTGTTGGCTTGAACGGGAAAGAGTTCGACTTCTACAAGTTCCGTTCGATGTATCAGGATGCCGATAAAATACTGGCTGCTCTGATAGCGAAAAATGAGGCAAAGGGGCCGCTGTTCAAGATGAAGGATGATCCACGCCGTACACCCGTTGGACGTTTCTTGCGTCGTACCAGCCTCGACGAATTCCCACAGCTTATCAGTGTAATTACAGGTGAGATGAGCCTTGTAGGACCAAGACCGCCGCTACCTCGTGAGGTTGCACAGTATGAGGAGTGGCAAAAGGGACGTTTAGCGATCAAGCCCGGACTTACTGGACTCTGGCAGGTACGTGGACGCAGCGATCTGAGCTTTGACGAGGGCGTTCTGATGGACCTGTACTATATCGAAAACTGGTCGTTGCGCTTATACTTCCAGATTCTATTGCGTACTATTCCGGCGGTATTACTAAGACGAGGAGCCTATTAGCTCATGAAAGTTGCATTAGTTCACGATTATCTCAATCAGATGGGCGGCGCGGAACGCGTCGTCCTGGCGTTTCATGAGATGTTTCCCGACGCTCCAATCTATACATCTATCTACGACCCACAACGCGTAGACCCGGCGTTTCAGAAGATGGATATCCGTACCTCATTTATGCAAAAGTTGCCACTGGTTACGAAACATCATCAGCCTTACCTGCCCTTCTATCCTTTTGCGATGGAGAGCCTGGACTTGCGCGGCTATGACCTTGTGCTGAGTAGTTCCAGTGCCTTCGGCAAAGGTGTGATTACAAGACCTGAGACGATGCACATTTGCTACTGCCATACGCCTATGCGCTGGTGCTGGAACTACGACGAATACGTTGAGCGCGAACAATTGGGCGGCGTGGCCCGAAAAATATTGCCGTTTATGATTACAGGCTTGCGCGTCTGGGACCAGACAAGTGCCATGCGCGTCGATCACTTTATCGCCAACTCCCCCGTTGTGGCAGACCGCATTCAAAAATATTATCGCCGCGATGCTATCGTGATTCCTCCACCAGTAGAGGCGAGTCGCTTTCCCTTCGATCCAACTATAGAGCCAGAAGATTATTTCCTCACCCTTAGCCGATTAATCCCATATAAACGTGTAGACCTTGCTATTGAAGCATGTAATAGGCTACACTTACCTCTGGTCATTATTGGCGATGGTCGTGACATGGAGCGATTGAAACAGCTTGCAGGTCCTACAATCCGTTTTATGGGACGCCTCTCCGATGAAGAGGTTCTTTCCTACTTCGCACATTGTCGTGCATTCCTGTCGTTGAATGAAGAGGATTTTGGCATTACGCCGCTAGAGGCCCAGGCATCTGGACGGCCTGTTATTGCGTATGGCGCAGGTGGCGCACTCACATCGGTTGTTGATGGTGTAACAGGAAAATTCTTTGCCGAACAAACAGTCGAAAGCCTGTCAACGGTGCTGGCTTCATTCGATGAACATACATATGATCCTAATAGTATTCATAATCACGCACTTGAATTTGATATGCCACGTTTCAAACGTCGCGTTCTTCAGTTTATTGAAGCAAAACTAAGTGAAGGAACGGCAAAAGAGCGGCGTACATCGACAAGCGATACTGCACGATAACACTATTTTACCCAATTAAGAAAGGGTTTCTACCGTGGAATTACGGGCTTACTGGTCAATTATTCTACGACGCATCTGGGTTATTGCCCTTGTCGTCGTTATTGTCTCTTTATATTCTGGCTACCAATACTATAAAATTCGCAAGACACCAGGAGCGTTACATGCCTATCAATCGAATGTGACGCTGCTCATAGGGCTACAAGCATCGTCGAATATTACCAATCATAGTAACTATTCTGACTATGTTTCCGTCTCCGAGTCAATCGCGGATGGCTTTACCACCGGTCCCACACTGACTTCAGCATCGTTCGATAAGCAAGTATACACTCAAGTCAACGCAGATATGTCGCAGATTCAACAGAAATTTGGAGCGAATCCAGACCTCGGCGACCTCACAAATCCAGGTGTGGCTGTAGGGGCTATTGGTGGCTCGGTGACAGCAACTCGTGCTCACAGTCTTGTCACCGTCTCTGTATCCTGGAACACACCCGCAGGCGCCTGGGCCATCGCGAACGCTATTGGTGAAGCGAGTGTTGCCCATATCAATGACTATACTGATTATGTAGTTACTAGCCCAAATACACCTTCGATTGTTACAACACCTAACAGGCCCATTGTTGCCGCCAAAGTTGTGCTTGGTGCTACTGATGCATCTACCATCCCCGGTACACAGGCGAATAAGCCAACACTCTTGCTGGTACTTGTACTGGTCGCTCTGATTATTGGTATCGCTCTCGCATTTCTTATTGAGTACCTGGATGATCGTATTCGTAGGCCAGATAATGTCGTGCAACTTCTACAGCTTCCTATCTATGGAGAAGTGCCTCGTACACCTGTAGCTGCCAGTACAAAACCGGGTAGCACACGTCCTGCGGCATAATATATCTTATAACGACATCGGGCATATCCGCCGATGCACTATGAGGAGCTTTCTTGTGAGTATTCCATCACAGGAGCAGATGACACTGCTTACTGACTATGATACAGACTCGGCATATAGCATAGCCTTTCAAAAACTCTATGCCAACATTAGCTTTACATGGGACCGCGAACAGACAAAGCAGCACTCTATGCTACTCGCAACGCCCGTGCCATACATTGGACAAGCCGCCGTACCCGCAAACGTGGCTATTGCAGCGGCACAAAGTGGCACACCGACAATCCTGGTCGATGCGAATTTGCATCGACCAACATTGGAGCAACGTTTCGGCGTGGGCAAGAATGCTGGTCTGAGCGATCTTCTTACGCAGAAGACACCTGCACCACTTGCCACAACTCTGTGCGACACATTTGTTCCGCAACTTCGTCTCTTAACTGCTGGTAACGCACCATTAGAAGAGATCAGTATGCTTTTCTCAAAACGCCTGCAGAGCATCGTCAACGAGCTACGCGTATTCTTAGCAGAGACCGAGCATGAGCCAGGAATCATTATTTTTAACAGTCCTGCCGTGCTTGCAAGTACAGAGGCATCACTGATTAGCGATGCCGTCGATCAAACACTACTCACCATCGTTTCAGGACGCACAACACGCCGCCAGGCAAAGAAGGCACAAGAGCAGTTACAACACACACATGGAACGCTTATGGGCGTCGTTATGCTTGACATGTAGGGTTTGGCTAGAGAGGAGCGTATCGCATCATGGAAGGAAGATCAGGACATGGGGACGAGCCAGAGGAAGAATATTATAGTAAACGGTTAGCCGCGTTAAATGGCTTAAATGGTACAGGCAAGCATCGTACACCACTTCAACGTCCGCCAGGAATGACTCGTGTTGAGCAAGCTCCGGCGGCTCCACGTGTTGCTCGTCCCAAACGAGAAACACCCAGGAAGTTTGGGCGTGGGCTACTTATTGGAATTGGTGTACTACTTGTGTGTACGGTTGCCGCCTGTATATTTGGCTATTCTCTTGGCTCCAATTTCCTGACGAGCCTCGGTGCAAGCTCTGGCGCGGCAACTACCGCAACAGATTTTCTGCAATCGGTCGCTAAACAGGACTATGAGAGTGCATACAAAGACCTGGGTGGTGCCATAACAATGCAGCTTACCCTGGAAGCATTCGAGCAAAACGCACAGCACGATGATGTCTGTTTTGGCACGATAAAAAGCTACTCTGAAATAGCTGGTAGTGCTGTCGTGCAAGGAAATACACAAAGCTATACATATACAATAATAAGAGATAAATCATCAGCGGCATACCAGCTACGACTCATGCTACAACAAGATTTAGAGGCGTCCAGCGTCTGGAAAGTGACTGGCTATGGAGGAGATTTAGGACCGTCGCAAGCTTGTAAATAAAGCAACCCAGCTATACAGCAGTTCGTATAGGTGATATGATCACACATATCGCTGCTCTCATTTCATTACAGACGTTGCAGAACATGCTGGCAAACTTTGGTTATGCCGCCGTCATTTTATTTGTGATGATTGAATGCGTTGGTATCCCGTTCCCAGGCGAGACAATGCTATTGCTAGCCTCGTTTTATGCTGCCGTCGATGCACGGTTACAGCTACCACTTGTCATACTATGTGCAGCAATAGGTGCTATTCTCGGTGATAATGTAGGATACTGGATCGGTAGCACAGGGGGACGTGCCTTCATACTCCGCTTCGGGCGCTTCTTTTTTGTGAAACCACACCATCTGGATTATGCTGAACAATTTTTCGCACAACACGGCAATAAAACCGTCTTCTTTGGACGCTTCACGACCATCCTCCGTCTCTGGTCGGCACTCCTTGCCGGTGTCAATCACATGCCCTGGCGTACCTTCCTGCTGTACAATGCAGCAGGCGGTGTTGTATGGGCGACATTCTACGGTCTACTCGGATATATCGCTGGCCGCCTCTTTCACGATAACTTTTCACAGATTGAGCGGCTAGCAAGCACAATAGGGTGGGTTGCGAGTGGTGTAATTGTTCTCGCAATACTCGTAATTATCGTTATTGTGCGTGTACGCCTCGCTAAGCGACACATTGAAGGGTAATGGCTAGGTATTCAATTCCTGTAACATTTACGAGGTTGAACCCTGTAGGGCCTTTATTTATAACGCCCTCGCCCCCACTAACCACGTTTCCTATTTATTGAATACGTTCCTCAACCCTTGCCGACATGGTTGATGCGTATTGGGCGTTATAAATAAAGGCCCCTACATTTGGACACCTTATGCAAATGCGTTGATGCCCGTTATCGCCTGACCAATAATCAACGTGTGAATATCATCCGTACCCTCATACGTAAAGACCGATTCCAGGTTGTTCATATGGCGGCTAATTGGGTATTCGAGCGTGATACCGTTTGCGCCAAGCACGGTGCGTGCCTCGCGCGCCGTCTTGATGGCTTCACGCACGTTGTTACGTTTCGCAACTGAAATCTGGACTGGATGGAGCAAACCTTCGTCCTTCAAACGCCCAAGTTGTAGCGCGAGCAGTTGACCCTTGACGAGTTCTGTCGCCATGATTGCAAGTTTCTGCTGCACAAGTTGAAAGCTGGCGATAGGCTTCTTGAATTGGATACGTGACTTAGCATACTCAAGTGCCATCTCATAACAGGCACGCGCCGCACCAGTCGCGCCCCACGCAATACCAAAACGTGCCTCGTTAAGACAAGACAACGGTCCACGCATACCACGCACATCGGGTAGCATATTCGAGGCAGGGACACGGCACTCGTCGAAATGAAGTTCCGATGTAATAGATGCACGTAACGATAGCTTGTGGTGAATGTCGTTTGTGCTGAAACCAGACATGCCGCGCTCGACGAGAAAGCCGCGTATACCATCCTCGGCCTTTGCCCACACGACCGCGACATCAGCGATACTACCGTTGGTAATCCACATCTTCGCACCGTTCAGTACATAGGAGTCGCCATCACGTCGCGCCGATGTTATCATACCAGCGGCATCGCTGCCAAAATCAGGCTCGGTCAGCCCGAAGCAACCAATAATCTCGCCCTTCGCCATCCCTGGCAACCAACGTTGCTTCTGCTCCTCAGAACCAAAGGCGTAGATTGGATACATCGCCAGCGATCCCTGCACAGAAACAAACGAACGCAGACCGCTATCACCTGCCTCTAACTCCTGGCAGGCGAGGCCATAACACACGGCACTCAAACCAGCACAGCCATAGCCTTGCAAATGCATACCGAGCAAGCCCAGTTCAGCCACCGCTGGAATAAGTTCGCGCGGAAAGGTGCCAGCCTCAAAATGCTCTCCGATAATGGGCAGCACACGTTCGCGCACAAATTGACGTACAGTGTCACGTACCATCCGCTCCTCTTCTGAAAGCAAGGAGTCTATATTGTACAAATCAGAGGCAGAAGGCATCTGCACCCTTGGTTCAGCAGTTGTTGTCATGACTGTATGTTATTCCTTTCGTCATGGTTGCCATCGAAATGCTCACCATTGAGCAACACTTGTGATATTATATCTCAGAAGGATGCAGGTCTGTATCGTATAAGTATACACGCCAACACAGATACACTGTGGGGGCTTTAATTTATTACGCCCTTATGCTGCACACGTTTGGGACAAGGGCGTAATAAATTAAAGCTCCTACGGACAAACGTGCTTGTATAACTTTTGTATATTTCATACGTATAATCTATAACAGGACGTATCAACGGTAACTCCTCTGAAATAGAAAGGTCCGTATGCCAAAGGCACTCCGACGACGTACATACCGCTCGAAACTCTTACACCGCTATTTGAGAACCGATCTCCCGATGGTCTATTACGCACTGGCTGCTATTCTTGTTGGCTTCTCTCTTGCATGGCTCCTCACAACTACTGTACATGTATCAAAGTTCGGCTTCACATTCACTACCCCACAGCAAGGAGGATATACCGTTGTTGGGAATCCAACAATTAAAGCAGACTTCATCAACCAAATTTTGGAGCATTACCACTCACCTGCGGTAGGCAAAGGCCAAAGCCTCTATGATGAGGGCGTAAAGTATCATATCGACCCAGCCTTCGCGCTGGCCTTTTTTATGCAGGAAAGCACCTTTGGCACACAGGGCATGGCAAAGGTCACACACTCACTAGGGAACATTCGTGCAACGGCGGGCTACCCACAATATGGCGGTTATCGCCTCTATCACACCTGGGAAGAAGGCTTTGATGATTGGTACGGCCTCATCTCCAATCTCTACGTGAACCAGTGGGGACTCTCCACCATCGATCAGATCATTCCAGTCTACGCTCCAAGCTCTGATAACAATGACGAGAGTGCCTACATCCAGAACGTGAAAAACGCGGTAGATACATGGCGTGGTGGAACGATTGTAGTATAAGATGTTTAACTGATCGCGTATATACGCACGCTCTTCTGCTCTTCTGCTACCTCTAGTGTCGCACCCATGCCTGCAAGGGCAAGTGACGCGGATAGTCGTATCGAGCGCGGTATGTGTTTATCGCGTGACATGTGCTGTAAATGGGGAATAGTATTCGGGTCGTCCAGGAGCGTCAAGAGCCAGACGATAGACTGACGTTCCTGTACATTCTCGCGGTGGAGCGCACGGACGAGTAGTGTGGCGAAACGGGTGCCATAGCTATCGCTATAGTAGGCCAGCCGTTGTTGTAGCTCGCTTGTGGAAATGCCTGTGATGTTGGTAAGTTGAATTAGCTCGTTGACCTGTCGGCGAAATTGCCTATGAGACTCAAGCTCGACGATGTTCCAGCCTTCATGAATTGTGGCGTCCTGCTGGAATAGCCTGGCGTCCCTTCTTTCCATCAAGATATGTCCTTCTGGAGACGTAATGTGGCTCCACACAGTGCTATTCAAGCACACACTTTTTTATATCAGGTAGCTCCTACGCTTGAAAACATTTCTTGTCGTGCCGCAAGTAGCTGTAACAATGCTTGCAAACCTTCTTGTGCGCCAATTCGTTGCTCCTGTGTGAGCGTCGTATCAGCGGCGAACTCGTCCTCATCCAGGAGAAGTGTCTCCCCATGGGGATATACCCACACGTCCAGGAGTAGATCAATCTGCTCTATTTCATCGTTGTGTATGCGTGCTGGCTCCGCCACGTTGCAGTACCAGCCCTTACGCGTTCCATCAGCATGCTGAATCTCAAAAATATTGAACCAGCGATCAGTGTAGTAATATTCTGTAAACTGATCCCCCGGCTCAAAAACGGTGTAGCCCAGGTCTCGCACTGGTTGCGTCCAGTTTGCTTGAATGACTACGCCATGTGAAAGATGCTCTATAACCTCCCCTGAGTAGCGTATTTTTGCCTCACCCAAAGGGTTCTGCTTTACAACTGTTATCATGACGACGTTCTAGACCCTGTTTGAGTAGCTAGCGATGCATTCATCAAACACATTAGATTGTACAATATTTCCACCTAATATGCAATGCTTAGGCAAAGGAAAAACGATGTAGTTTGAAAATTGCTGCATAATCAGCGGCACTCATGCAATCAGTTTCTCGATGGTATCCAGCAGTTCGTCCAATTCAAAAGGCTTTTTGATACCAATGAGATGGCGTTGTCGAATGGCTGACTCCGGCAGGTTCGCGCTCATAATAATTGTGGGAATATGCTCTAATCCTTGCATACAATGGAGGCGGTCGTAAAGTTCTATACCGGTCATTCTGGGAAGTTGATAGTCCAGGATGAAGAGGTCCGGCCTGATGCCCTTGATAATCTCTAATGCTTCAAAACCATCGGGAACCGACATCGCGGTGTAAGGTGTTGCTTGTGAAATAGCATATACAAGCACTTCGCCAATAGAAGTATCGTCCTCTACTATCAACGTGATTTTTGCCATATTGGTACTATCTTCCCTTACCCTTAAAGAAACAACGTTTTGTCCTCTTTATGTAGCAATCCTTACCTTTACTCAGGTTACAAGTTATGGTACGTTGTAAAAGAGAGAGAAGTTTCAGTACATGACTATTGAAATGCTTTATTTACAGCAAGAATCATTAGAACTACTACTATTTATTACATGAATTCTCTTATCATACGTAAGCTTTGTTGTAGTCGTGCTATTGTCACGACACCATGACTATCAATTGCTGGTGCTTCCATGCTAACATACCCGTCGTATCTGTGCTGTTTGAGACCGTCGAAGAAGTGCTGAAAGTCGATATGCCCTTCTCCTGGATGTAGGTAGCGTCGTATGCCATCAGGCGTAAATGCCTGTCCATCGAAGTCTTTGATGTGAGTATGCACGGTGCGTCCAGTTTGCCAGAGCCAGGGTGCTGCGAAAATCTCTTCTAGCTGGTTCGACTGCGCCAAAAATTCTGTATCTAACACGACATGGCTGCGTCCGTCGCGCTCTACCGCACGTCGTACATTGCTCAAGGGAGTTGCATGACGGCATGGAATTGTCTCAATTGCCAGCATTAAGTCATGCTGCTCAGCCGCATCAAGGCATTTGCCCAATGATACCAGATTGTATTCAAGATGATCGTCGAGTTCAGGCCAGCCCCACAGGTGTAACACTAGAACTTTTGTGCCGAGGAGATGTGCCAGACGACAATTTGCGGTCAGCCAGCGTATACCTTGCTCACGCTCTTCCATGTCAGGCTTTCCCAGTGCGACACCGATATTCTTTTCTGTATGCATTACAGGGAAACGTAACCCTGACCGTTGCAGATCATGAGCAATCTGTTCAATATTGTCATACCACGTTGGATAAAACATTACCTCTAAGCCATCGACATCAAGTTGGGGACCATAGCGCAGAATAGCATGATAATCTACATAATCTGGAAAACGACTGAATGCCCCTGTGGAGCAGAGTAGCTGCATGCGTTTATCTATCCTTATCCGTTATGTGTATCGTCATAAATCCCACCCAGCCCAACGCGAAAACCACAACGTTCATAAAATACCGCAATTGCTAGCTCAAAATCAACATGAATGGTGGAAATTCCATGCTCTTTAATATATTCAACAGCTTTCCCAACTAATGCTTGACCGACGCCTTGCCGTTGCTGAGATGGATCAACAATCACATCGAGCAACACCGCGTGCCGTACTCCATCGCTAAGAATCGCGCACCACGCGACTAGTGTGCCAGATGTATCGAAGCCGCCGACGGTTGCCCAATAGCCTTGTAGTGCTGCTGGATAGTCTTCGTCCAGTCGATCCCATCCAACTGCCTCACGTAGGTCATAGATAGCTTTAGATGATACTGCTGGATTGATGGTGAGAGAGATGTTTGACATAGTGTATCCTTATAACTCACGAATAATGTTTATTTGTGACAAAGTACGGACAAGGTTCATTTGACACAACAAGACCACAAGGGTCGCCCCTACTATATCTGATGTTGTATCTCCTTACAAGTCGCCTGTTGAAAGCTACTCAAATATCTCGTATCCAGAAACCTCGCCAAGACCCTCTTGACACACCTTTTGTATCCGTTGGACTAAAAATTCTTGATGGATAGGAGAAAAACAGGTATAATGCATGCAAAACAGTACAAAAGGGAGACAAGAAAGATGGCCCAATTGCAGAGCAGCCAAACCAACCGCTTGTTAGGGTATCCAGACGACGCGCGTTTATTGATCATCAACGCTGATGATTTCGGGAGGGCTCATGCGTGCAATGAGGGCATTCTGCGTTCGCTCAAGGAAGGCGTGGTCAGTTCTACGACCTTGATGGTTCCTTGTCCCTGGGCGTTGCATGCCATGCAGATGCTTTCGGACCATCCTGACATTTCCTTCGGTGTTCACCTGACCGTCATCAGCGATGTGCCCCTTTATCGGTGGGGGTCGCTCACCTCAAGGGAAAAGGTGCCATCCCTGATCGATGAGGCTGGCTTTTTTTACAGGTATGAACGCATCCCCGAATTTCTGGCTCAGGCCAAGCTCTCCGAACTGGAAGTCGAATTTCGGGCGCAGATTGAGGTTGTGCTTGCGACTTCGCTCAAGCCCACCCATCTGGATTGGCATTGCTTGTATAATGGTGGCCGGGCAGATATTTTCGAGATGACTGTCAAGCTGGCAAAAGAATACGGCCTAGCGGTGCGTGTCTTTGACCGACCGACGGGCGAAGCCTTGCGGCGTCAGGGCTTGCCTACCGACGAACACAATGTGGTGGATACCTTTAAGCTTGACATCGCCGGGAAATCAGCCTGGTTTGCCAGAGCATTGCGAGAACTCCCGACTGGGTTGAACGAATGGGCGGCCCATCCTGCTCTGGATACCCCTGAGCTGCAAGCGATAGAACCGGAGAGTTGGCAAGCGCACCCGACGGATTTGGACTTTCTGATCTCGCAGGAAGCGCGCTCGATCATCGAGCAGGAAGGGATTGTGCTGCTGAGCTACAAGCCTCTTCAGAAGGTGTGGCAGGAGAGGTGCCCAAGCAAGTACCATCGTCATATACCAATCAACTGACCTTGTGTTATACTGCTTACCATGTTGAGTCTTGATTTTGTGCGGCAACATCCCGAAAAGGTACGTGAAGCGTTGCGCTTGCGACGTGACCTCCACTCAATAGATGAAATATTACGCCTCGCGGAACTACGGCGCGGCCTTGCAGCACGTTGTGATGGCTTGTATATAGTGCTGAAAAACCAGAAAGAGTCGGCACGTACAGCACCTGTTGAGCAACGTGCGGCTTTGAGTCGGCAGGTAAAGGCGACGACACATGAGGTTCGCACACTCGAATTGCAGATGTCGGACATCTCTTCTCGTTTGCATCCTCTTCTCCTCAGCTTACCAAATATCCCACATGCAAGTGTGCAGGAAGGGAACGACGAGAGCGATAATCGCGAGCTACGACGCTGGGGTGAGCCACCTGCTCTCCATTTTGAGTTGCAACCGCACTGGGACATTGGCGAACGCCTGGGTATTATTGATAGCGAAAGCGGTGTCAAAGTCGCGGGTAGCCGTTTCGTCACGTTGCAAGGAGCAGGTGCACATCTTGAACGCGCCTTGATTTCATTTATGCTTGATGTGCATACTCGTGAACATGGTTATACAGAGATTATGCCACCGCTGCTTGTGAAACGTCCCGTCATGCAAGCGGCAGGTCAGTTCCCCAAGTTTGAAGATCAGGCGTATGTGTGTTCTGAAGATGATCTGTATCTCAATCCTACTGCAGAGGTTCCACTGGTGGGTATGCAGAGCGACACCACCTTTGCGCCCGATGCATTGCCCCTGCGTCAGGTTGCGTGGACAACAGCGTTTCGTCGAGAAGCTGGTTCGGCATCTCGTCAGACGCGCGGCTTGTTGCGACTACACCAATTCAACAAAGTGGAACTCTTCCAAATTGTCCCGCCACACCTTTCATATGAGGCACTTGAGCAGATGGTAGGTCATGCAGAAATCATTCTACAACGTCTCGACTTACCGTATCGCGTCGTAGCACTGTGTACGGCTAATCTGCCCTTTGCGTCCGCCAAAACGATTGACCTTGAGGTATGGATGGCAGGGCAGCAAGAGTACGTAGAGGTCTCATCCGCAAGCAACTGTGAAACCTTTCAAGCTCGACGTGCAAATATCAAGTATCGTACCAATGGCACACACTCTGAACTCGCGCACACATTGAATGCCTCCGGCCTTGCTGTCGGGCGCACTATGGCCGCCCTCCTGGAAGTATATCAACAGGCAGACGGCTCCGTCATTATTCCGAAAGTGTTGCGTCCTTATATGGGTAGCTCTCTACTTGTACCACCCCAAGAATGAATAAACGTCCCTCATAGCCATTTTGTCATGCCCCCTTCCAAATTTGAAAATACTATGTTATATTTAACCTAGTCATGGAGAGATGGCAGAGTGGTCTATTGCGGCTGTCTTGAAAACAGCTGGGTTAACAGCCCCGGGAGTTCGAATCCCCCTCTCTCCGTAAGGAAAGAGGCTCAATAGCCTTTTTTGCTTTTTACCGACGCTCTTACACATGCAGTGGGGGATGAGAGTGCCGATGTACCAACAGTGGTAACAGTAAAATTCACATAATGCTCTGTTCAATCAAAGTTTTTAACGGGGTTTATTATGTGTTTTTGGATGGACGGTGAAGTATCGTGTCACGTATAGGTGTAATCGGGAAATTAAATATAGCGAGCGTTTTAAAGCGCATAGAAGTATTTACCAAGACCGGACTGCTCGTGATCAAACAAGATACGCAGTGGGTTGAATTTTATTGTCGCGAGGGAAAATTGTTGTGCATCGGTCCTATCCGCACGGATGCAACATTAGGCGAACGGCTTTTGCACGATGGCGTGATCTCCCTACAGGTATTGCAAGAAACAATGTTCGCCATCAGTGATGCTGTGCCGAGTGAAACACGTATCGCGTTAACGCTCATGGATTTAGGGTATGTGAAGCGTGAAGAGTTACGGACGTGGGCGGCGCAAAAAGCCGAAGAGAGTATGCGTGCTGTCTTTGCATGGACAAGCGGTGATATTTATTTTGAGGAAAACTCAGCACCACCAGCGGAACGTCTTCTCGTTGCACTCGCTATCTCTGCGCTCCTCGCGGCTATCAAATTGACGAATGCGGCCCCACAGGTGGCTGTATATAGTCCAGCAGCACAGAGCGTCGCACGTGAACAATCGCCAGTAGTAGATGCAGTGAATAGCAGCCATTCTATAGTGAAGGATGCATCACAGACGCCCACACTCTTTGATGCATCACAGTTTTTCATGGAGTCAGCGCAAAATTCCTTGCAAACGCCCTCTGCATCACCGTATATTTCAGCCAGTGCTTTGTTGCCATCGTTTGGAGATGCTGTGACTACAGGGCCTATCGTACCTCCTGCAACACAACAAGCAGCCTCACCAATGCCACCTGTTCCGGTAACAACGCTCCCATCAGCACCTAGAAGGTGGATAGATACCTCTTTTATGCAACCTGAGATGGTGCTAATTGCGGGTGATATGTCAACGTTGCAAGAGCAGCAGGTGCAGATAACACCAGCACAATGGCAGTTGCTGACACGCGTTGATGGTCATACCTCCTTGCAAGACGTTTGTGATGCACTTCATCTAGGATCAGATCAAGTCTGTCAGGTTGCCGGTGAACTGATTGCCGAACAGGTTGTCAGTGTGGTACCTCCCCTTACTATGGAGCCACAAGAAATGTCTCCAGCCTCACGCAATATTGTAAACTCTGGTCTGAGCAATGGCCTTGCGGCTCCAGGCTATGCTGCGACTACCCAGACGCCCTGGGGTAATGCCCTGCCCTCTTCCACTATGGGACCACAGTTTTCTCCCACGCTTGAGACACAATCGCAGTGGGGTAATGGTGGCAATGGCGCAACCTTTGTACACGGACAGGGCTGGGTTGCCTCGATGCAACCGCTACAGCCGTTGCAATCAAATGGGTTCGGTGCCAGTGGCATCTATGCATCCATAGAGGGTAGGCGATAGGGCGATAGAGGGATAGTATAACAGTTTCGATGGCATGGTCGTGTTGAGTTGAGGAGGCATGTGTGAAAGGGCGTAGTGCGTCACTATTTCGGGCGTCGTCAAAGGACGATGCAAACATTGAACAGTTGCTTGTTGGCGATAGTGCAGTTATGCGGAGCATTCTTGCTACAGTAAAGCAGGTTGCACAATATCCTACCACTAGTGTTTTGTTACAAGGCGAAAGCGGTACTGGCAAAGATGTTGTTGCACACGCGATCCACCTCTTGAGTCGCCGTTCTTCGTATCCATTTATGCCGATCAATTGTGCCGCGATTCCTGATACGTTACTCGAAACGGAACTATTCGGAGTAGAGGCAGGAGCCTATACCGATGCGAAAACATCACGCGAAGGCTATTTCCTACGCGCCGATGGTGGAACACTCTTCCTGGACGAAATAGGTGCCATGCCGTTCGCACTACAAGCGAAGTTGCTACGCTTCCTTGAGACACGCAGTTTTCGGCGTATCGGGGGGACAAAAGAACTGCATGTCGATCTGCGTATCGTCTCCGCAACAAATCTCGATTTGAAAACCGCCGTTGCTCAAAAAATATTTCGCGACGACCTCTTTTATCGGCTACAAGTCATTACTATTCGCATGCCAGCTTTACGGGAGCGGCCAGAAGATATCGAGTTGCTTGTTGATCACTATCTCCGTAAGCATAACACAGTACATGCTACGGATGGACAACCCTTGAAGGTGAGTAACGACGCGCTTGTCCTGTTGGAACGCTATGACTGGCCCGGCAATGTGCGAGAACTCTTTAGCGTCTTGCAGCACGGCATTGTTCTCTGTGATGGCATCGAGATTCTGCCACAAGACCTGCCCGAATATGTGCGTCTTACAGGCACAGGTGCAGGAGAACGTTTACAGGAATTGCGCCAACAACTACACCTGCCTCCCGGAGGAATAGATTTACGAGCGTTCCTGAGCGATATCGAGCATACCTTTATTCGTGAAGCTCTCGAACGCTGCGGTGGCAATCAAGTGCAGGCGTCGGCGTTGCTGGGTATGTCTCGTGATAAGTTGCGCTACCGCTTGCCACGTTTGTAGTGTACATTACCCTTCGGGCCAATCCAGCATCATAGCTTTTACCGTATCGCCTGCTTTCACAATAGTACCGCCCTCTGGGACTATCAGGAACGCGTTGGCTTGAAGCAGAGAAGTCATGATGTTGGAGCCTTGATTGCCAGTAGTGCGTGCCACGAAGTGGTCGTCGCGCCACTCGACATGTGCCCGTACATAATGGCGACGCATAACTTGATCTGGCACACCATCCTCTACGACTACGTTGACCTGTGGCTTGAGTAGCCGTGTATGGCCTTGCATCTTACGAAGTATCGGATAGCCAAAGAGTTCAAACGTTACTGCACTGGAAACAGGGTTGCCGGGGAGTCCCAACAGGGGAATATTGCCAATGGAACCGAATGCGACCGGCTTACCAGGGCGCATATTGATACGCCAGAAGTTGATATTCCCCTGCTCCGTCATAATATCCTTCACAAGGTCAAAATCACCAACGGAGACGCCGCCTGAAGTCAGAATAAGATCATAGGTCATAGCCTCACGAAATTTCGCGCGTAAACTCTCTACCGTATCTTGCGCGACACCGAGGCGCGTAGCTTCTATGCCAGTACGCCGTACCATCGCCTCTAGCATATAGCTATTGCTATTGCGAATTTTGCCAGGGCTTAACGGTTCGTGAATGTCGATAATCTCATCACCTGTAGCAAGAATCGCCACACGTGGACGCCGGATAACAGAGACAACGGCATAGCCAAGCGTTGCCAGAATACCAATTTCCCACGGACCGATCTCGGTTCCACGCTGGATGACGACTTGCCCTGCCTGCATATCTTCACCAGCAGGGCGGATGTTGTTGCCCTGTGCCACCTCTTGTTGAAGCTCTACCCAGGAGCTTTCAGGTCCATCATACTGTGTTAGTTCAATCTGAATAACCGCATCTGCTCCAGGGGGTACGGGCGCACCCGTCATGATACGCATCGCTGTTCCCTCTTCAATGGGATGGTCTGCGACATAGCCAGCCGCAACACTGCCCGTTACGCGCAGGTGTGCTGGCTGTCCATTACGAGAGTGACTATCCTGGCTACGTAGCGCGAAACCGTCCATTGCCGAATTCGCGAAGGGAGGAATAGAATCATGCGCGACGATATCTTGTGCCAGCACTAACCCTTGCGCTGTAACAAGCGGAACCTCTACGATTCCAAGTGCTGTAATCTTCGCCAAAATACGCTCAAGAGCCTCTTCTACGCTTATCATAAGTTATACACCTTTCTTATGCTAACCGACAACGTGAATGAACAAATAACCTTGCGACATAGGGACCAATGTATCACGTCCTGGTGGCAATCAATTGCTGAGAGGACGCGATAATCCTCTTTCACTTTTTATTCTGGGAATGGGCGACCATTGATTTCTTTGCATTGCTACAGTATTTGCTTAAACAGCATTATTCGGCCCTACAGAAAATGACGCCTTATAAACAAAAGAAGCCTGACATACCAAATAGGAGTAATGCCGGGCTTCTTCTGAAAAATAGTACCTCGTACGGGATTCGAACCCGTGATCTCCGCCTTGAAAGGGCGGCGTCCAAGGCCGCTAGACGAACGAGGCTTGTTGTGGCTACTGTATGTATTCACACGTCAGTACCAACGTTGGGATTGTACTCTATCCACATAGCTTTGTCAAGCATGAAGACTCTGCATCGCTTTATAAGATAGAATGTCCTGCTCATGATTTTTCCTCTGCTTTCAGAGCATTACATACCTCTGTAAACAAACTATCTTCGTTTTGCATGAATTATTTGGTTTATGCTTCATGCCATTCTTGCTATCCTTTACATGCATGGCGTACCGATAGCGAGGTCACGCAAGGACCGCTGCCCGACAGCTACTTCGTCGAGAACCTGAAAGCTTGTGTCGCACGCCACGAGTTCGACAATCCATCCTCTGAGCAATTGGTACAGCAGGCCCTCTGCTTTTATCTTGGCATGCTTCATGGTGGCGTTCTCTCTCCCACTACAGGTCTGCTTCGACCCGATCTCACGACTCTTATTGTCATGACACATCATGAGTTTGCCAGGGGCTACAATGTTGGTAGACGCTGGTACTTCTTCGATGCCATGTCTGATGAGGGCCGTCACTACACAGAGGGACGCGTCATGCAGGAGATGCGCGACCTTGTCGCTGACATTCCAGAAGAGTTTGTTGAAGGTGCCGATGACAAGTGTATTCAATATAGCATTGGGACGTTGTTGGGTGCGATCAGTACGCGACTTTTCCCTGCAACAGACGAAGAATATCGTTAGTGGGAAACTGACCGTCACTATTGGCTTGCACTCTCTCACCCAGAGCGCGTGACGGAACCTCTCGCGCTTCCTGTTCCAGAGTACGTCTAAGAGAGATACTACTTATCCAGAGTGAGCATCATGTTCACCTGGATGGGTAGAAGCAATTCTACATCATCAAGCGAGCGTTATTTATGTACCAAATCATCACCGCCAAATTGAAGCTACTGACGACGCCTGAACAGTTTGCTCTCTTACGAGAGACACAACTGGCCTATATCATTGCTTACAAAGCGGCGTTATCAGGTTCCTCCTTCACAGTGAAAGTCGATGCTGACTATACCAGTAAAGCGTGTCCACTGTGTGGCTACACTGACAAGCGCAATCGTCCAGGCAACGGACTCATGTTCGAGTGTCAGAATAAGGACTGCATGTATCACGTTCAGACTGAGCATGCCTATCATCTACATGCGGACTTAGTAGGTGCGCGAAATATAGCGATGCGAACGTGTCTCATCCGACAGGATTGGGTGAGAACGGGGCACTTGTCAGTTGCCCCTGATGTGTCGGGCCGTGAAGCCAAAGCTGCACGCCTCACGAGATATGCGGAATTGCGGTGGAGTCCTGATGCAAGCCCGATGGGGTGACTGACGCAAAATTTGTTATAGTGTTTCGTGTAATCAAAAAAGATGGTACAATAGTTTCCAGTGATTAGCAAAGCAAAACAAAGAAAGTATCAAAAATATGGCGAACGAAAAAGAGCGTTCCGCAGCCCGTCGGCGTGAGCAAATGCGTCAGCAGCGGTTGCAGCGCGATAATCAAAATACGCAGAGGCAACAGTCGAATACTCGCAGACGTCGTACTGTACGGCGAGGCGTCAATCCCTGGTGGTATATTGCGCCTGTTCTCGTCGCGGTTGCTGTCGTTATCGTAATCTTTATCGTTATAGCGAATCAGCAGGGCAACGCTACGACAGCAGGCACTACAGATACGTCCGTGTTGAAAGAGGTGACAAGTGTTAACCCCGCGCTCCTCTCGCAGGTGGGAACAGCAAATGTGACAAACAACTTTCAAGCCGTGAAACAAAAACAACCGATTTTGATGGGACCGACAGGTAAACCTGAATTCTTGTATTATGGGGCGGAATTTTGTCCTTATTGTGCTGGACAGCGCTGGGGCGTTGTTGTGGCATTGAGTCGCTTTGGAACATTCACGAAACTGCCAGAGATTACCTCTTCCTCAACTGACGTGTATCCAAATACGGCAACATTCTCGTTTTACAAGAGTAGTTATACCAGTAAGTATATCGATTTTGTGCCGTTAGAGGTCGAAGACGGGCAGGGACAGCCACTGCAAACACTGACGCCTGACCAGCAGAAGCTGATCAACACGTATAACGCACCCCCATACACACAATCTCCTGGTTTCCCGTTCATAGATGTTGGCAATCAGTACGTTGTTGCAGGCCCTACCTACGTTCCTGATGTTCTTGCAGGCATGTCGCAGAAAGATATCGCAGCCCAGCTTTCGAGTACGGACTCTGAGGTATCAAAGAAGATTATGGCAACAGCGAACTACTTGACGGCCTCGATCTGTCTAATCGCTAACAATCAGCCATCAAGTGTGTGTGGTGATGCCACCATTCAGCAGATTGCCCAGTCTATGCCTAAAGCTACTGCGAATAGTGGAAGTGGTTCGCAACTGGCAAACAGCAATGGACCACTGGCTATAGATGTACCATCAAGACGAAAAGCATAACGTAGCTCCAAATAGCAAGAGGACCCAAATCGCGAACGATTTGGGTCCTCTTGCTATTTGGAGCTACGAATATACTGTAAGTATGGATATGTTGATGTGTGGATATAGGAGAAGCAGTAATGCTATACAAGCAGCCAGATTTTACCAGCGAGACCGATTCAGAGACTTTTATTCCCCCAATGATACGTTTACCCCAGTATTCATCGTCGCCAGACATGGTGCTAACGCAGCAGAAGCAAGGTGTCCTGGATGCTGCTCATAAAGCATCACAAGTGACCCCATTCTCACAATTTCCCATGACACCTCCGCGTACAGAGCCAACAGGTAGACCTCTGTCGATTCCCCATACTGAAAACGATGTGCAGGCTCTTTTGCCCAAGCCACAAGTGCCGTTTCCAGTACAACATCAAGCTATTGCACGTTCTTTACGTACAGGCGTGATCTATATCCCGCCCTCGATGAAACGCCATGCCGAACCGAACATCACTGATGCCCTGATTGCCTGTGGCACATTGCTGTTGCTCATTATTTGTGTATTATTGCTCTTGTATTATTTCAGTGTGTAGCTCAAATGGCTTGATGAGTGGCATGACAGGAGCAAGCCCTGTCACTACTATACTTTGCATCACTGCGTAGCTTGCCACACAAGTCCGAATATAGTAGTGACAGGGCTTATTAGGTACCCATAATGTTGCGTCTCTGGCGTCTTCCCTGATACAATAGAGAACAATTGATCGTGGTTACAGCAGACTCCAGAAGCATCGGCTCGTGGCGAGTGTATGTTCGAGTCGTTTGTAAGCAGAGCAGATAACTCGCCAACGAGGAATTATAAAAGGTTATATAAAAACACGCCTGAACTACGTTCGCGAGTTCATAGGCGGCTGGCTACACATTCTGTACATTTACTGTGTCGTAGGTGTACGCTTCTTACGCTGGCGTAAAAACCTCTGGCGTCGCTTGTTTTATGGGGTGGAAAGTACACAAACACATATGAAACAAACCTTGCTCATTGTGCGTCACGGGCAAACGACCTGGAACGTCGAACACCGTCTCCCTGGTCAGCTTGAAGGGGTCGCACTCAATGACAATGGGCGACAGCAAGCCGCACGTCTTGCCGAGGCACTCACCGTGCTACCTATCAGTGCCATTATCAGTAGCCCACTCGAACGCGCTTATAATACGGCACAGATTATCGCTCAGGGGCGCGATATTGCTATTCAGTTAGAGCCAGACCTGATGGATACTAATATTGGCAACTGGGCTGGGCAGGTGATCGAAGAAGTCTCCAAAAACGATCCTGCGTGGAAGGCGTATGTTCGTGACCCCAGCACAGCACCCGAAGGCGTCGAGACATTTCCACAGGTACAACAACGCGTCGTTGCTGCGGTGGAACGCTGGCGCACGCAAGAAAATATTGGCTTATATCCTGTCTTCGTGGCACATGCTGATGTGATAAAACTGCTAGTCTCGCATTATTCAGGATTGGAGGTAGCGAAAGCTGGTAGCATCCATATAGATAATGCTTCAGTAAGCCTTGTCGAACTAGAGAACGAGCAACCACCACAAGTTGTCGCTATTGGCTGGAGTCCCAATCCTGGTTGGCTCAAAGCTCCAACACCCGAAATCCTGAAAAAGCCCACTCCTGACGAGGAACAGAGCGAACAAAAAACATAAATTGACGCCATCAGCTTCATCTATCATACCAGTCCACATTATAGATGTAGGGGAGGTTTTCGCAATCTCCCGCATAGATATGAAAGGGAACGACAGCATGTTTGACCCACATGACCCTTATGAACGCTATTACTGGCACTATGAGTCACGCCGCCCACTTTCGGTGGCGCAAATTGTCGCCTTGCAAAGTGTCGATGCTGAGACAGCGGCTCTTATCTGGTTAATGCTCGAATCAGGTGCATCGCTAACTGTAGCGGGCCCGACAGACCCACAACCGGGTGTTGGCAAGACTACAACGCTGAATGCGCTCCTGCAATTTCTCCCTGAAGGTACTGCATTAGTGTATATGTCGGGTATGTATGAAAATTTTGCATTCACACGCATCCCGGAGATCGATCCCGCAACAACCTATGCTCTCTGTAACGAAGTGAGCGACCATCTCCCCATTTATATGTGGGGACGCATTGCACGCCGCTACCTGACGCTGCCTGGCAAGGGCTTTCATATTGCAACCAGTGTCCATGCCGACACTATCAGCGACGTTATGCATATGTATAGCAACGACCTCCATCTTACTCCTGACGATATGCGCCGCCTCGGACTCATTATTAACATTGGCCTGGTCGGGCGCAGCTATCCGCCGCGTCGCCGCTGGTTATCCACACACTTTGTGCGGCCCTTGGCCGATACGAACAATGCTAATGCAGTTGTTCCCATGCCGCTCTCGCTGTGGAACGCTTACGATGATACCTTCGAGCATGCCGATCAGTCCATTCTCGACGAACTAGCATCTTACTCAGGCGTGACGCCACAAGAGTTTAATAAAGCACTCAAAATGCGCGTAGATTGCCTGAAAGACATTTCGCAAGGTTCAGGTATTGGAGCGCACGAAATGTTCGAGGCCGTGAGTGAGCTGCGTGCGCGTTCCTCGCAACCATAAGAGATGAAGAAATAGAAAGCACAGTGTGAAGTGTTTTCCCTTATAGAGAAAAGAAAGGAGGTACCTGTTATGTTGGGACCAAATACACATGTCGGCGATGGACGCTGGCCCCGCATCTATGCTGAACATTGCTAACAACCGAGAAGAAAGAGGAGCATTTAAGTACATGTCTCATACTATAGCCATGCTCAGCATTCACACGTCCCCGCTTGATAGCCCTGGACGTACCAAGGATGCAGGAGGCATGAATGTATATATCCGTGCATTGGCATTAGAGCTGGGCCGTCACGGTCACACCATTGATATCTTTACCCGTCAAACAAACACCCATACGCCATACATTGTACAACTCGCACCCCGTGTGCGCGTTATTCATATTCAAGCAGGACCGCAAACATTCGTCCACAAAAATAATCTATTGCCCTACATGCCTTCCTTTACCGCATCCGTTGTGGCATTCGCCAGGAAAGAGTCGCGCACATACGATATATTGCATAGCCATTACTGGCTTTCAGGAGTCGTGGCGGAACACCTTGCACGACGATGGGATATTCCTCACGTCACGATGTTTCACACGCTGGCACGCCTCAAACAACTTGCCAATCCTGATGAGCAAGAGTCACAACAACGTCTTGCTATGGAGCAGACTCTTATACAATCCGTTGATTGCATCATCGCGGCCACCGCGGACGAGCGCACACAAATAATGCGCTATTGTGGCGTCAGTGCGAGCCGGACCCAGGTTATTCCCTGTGGTGTTGATCTTGAATTGTTTGTACCCTATGATCGCCAACTAATGCGACAACGTTTTGGACTTGATCCACAACAACCTGTGCTGCTCTTTGCAGGACGACTCGACCCATTCAAGGGACCTGATATTCTTCTGCGTGCAGCCGCGCTGATGGAGCAAGAGGTGCAGATTGTGATTGTGGGTGGTGCGCTAACCGATGACAGGGACCTGCAAAACCTGCGTACACTTGCCGCAGACCTCGGTATCGAACAACGTACACTATTCTTAGGTGCTCAACCACAGGATATGTTACCATTGCTGTATAGTGCTGCCGATGCGACCGTTGTGCCATCGTATCATGAAAGTTTTGGCCTGGTCGCAGTCGAGTCGTTAGCCTGTGGCACCCCTGTTGTGGCGACACGCGCAGGAGGTTTGATGACCGTTGTGCATAACGATGAGAATGGCTACCTTGTGCCTCGTTGCCCCGGTTTCTTTGCCGAACGGCTCGATGCCATCCTGCGTAACCCAGATATACAGGCACGCATGCACGTTGCTGCACGTCCTTCAGTTTCACAATTTAGCTGGGAGAGTGTTGCGCTGAGTGTGAGCAATGTCTACGACGACCTCGTGAATGAGCCATGTGTTGCTGAGATGCTCTCGTAGACAGAAGAGAGATAAAATGTCATACCTGGGAGACGGCTAGCCGTCTCCCAGGTATGACATTTTATCTCTCTTACATCCAATGTGTTCTATGTAACAGAACAATTGGAAATCTCCTATCCCAAAGGGTAGACTTTTCACGCGTCCTATGGTATAATCATGTTCATTAGCAAACACATTCAAACGTACATATCACCCTACCTATCATAACGTCGTAGTTTTTGGTTTGTTAGGAACCAGATAGCGTACATCCAGCCAGTCGCTGGATGAGGATTGGAATGCGTATGTGTTCAGTCTCGTTGAAAACGCACACAGCATGGTCGCCGCGATTGACACGAATCGTATTGATTAGTTTTGACGCGTAAACACACACTAGGGACAGTATGTCACTGGTGTTTTTTTTTATCAAAAGACAGCATTCATTTTTATTCGCGCATCGTTTGGGCTCATTGATTCTTCATTCTTCCTTGGGCCAGCACCCTATCCATTGGTAGCGGTCGTTGAAAACAACTATATCTTTGAAAGGAGATATTACTTCGTATTCTGTGTGTCCGATTTGAGATAGGACAGCAGTAATCATCATAGTGCGATACTACGAACGCTTACATATATGCAATTGTGCATAGAAACGTAAGTCACGCCACTGAAGCGTATAGAACACAAACGACAAGTGGACGTTGCTAGATTTTCAAGGAGATAACATATGAACTCAAGTATGATCAGCAAAATCGCTAAAGCCAAACGCTACGCAGAGGAACCAGAGCGTATTCAGTTTACCCATTTTGAGGCAAAGTTCCAGGGTGAGAACGACGTACACACCACAAATTTCGATAATGGCGAGTGGACCTGCACCTGTCGCTTCTTTGAAGACTGGGGCGATTGTTGCCATACGATGGCGATGCAGCGTGTGTTGGGCGTGACTATTCCCTCCGTTCATCGTCACGGTGTCCCTACTGGCCTGGGCACAAGCCCGTTGGTACACTAAGCCGGGCGTCACTTGTTTTGTTTACAAAGAAACGGTAGTCGTGTGTAGATTACATAGGACCAAAACATCAAGAAGCACTGACCATAAGTTGGCAGTGCTTCTTAATTTCTACTGAAAGAGCAGACTTCTTCGTTATGCCCCAATACCAGGAACGAAGTAGAGAACAATGATGGCTGCAAACATAATTATCGCCAGTACAGCAATAAAGAGAAGGTCTTTCCGTACATATGAGTAGTGTTCTGCCGTGATAAGTGATGCACTACTGCGTGATGAGCGTTGTGTATTCTTGCGTGCCGCGAGTCGGGCTGAAGCATTGCCTTTTGCTGCTGTTGCCACTGGTGCTACAGGTGCTTCTACCGTCTCTTTCGTTTCCTTTGGCACAACGAGCGTTACGGGTGCGACCTCTGTGGCAACATTGCTCGACCTGGTGCGTTTCTTGGGAACTGTGGGCAAGGCATCCAGCGTGGAAGAAGATTCAACGGTTGTTGGTGTCGTACTGGTTGTTTCGGTCTCAGTCTCTGCGGTCGTTGCAATGACCTCTTCCTCTAGCTCTTGCACCGGTGACACGGGGCGGACCAGTTCAAAACTTTTCTGTGTCTTTGGCTTGGCGCGTTGCACTCCACTCCGTGCAGGCGTTGATTTCTTTGGCATGTTTTCATACTCCCTGCTCTATTGCCTCTGAACGTATTCAAGCTTTTCGAGCGTTTCTACAACCCTTATCCGGTAAGCACAACTTCTATAGAAGAAAGAAGTATCGTACCGTTGTTACATCTGGCTTTACTTAAAATAGTACACGATCTTAATAATGCACATTTACTATTGCGTTTAAATATACCGGAGAAGAAAATCTCCATTACTGTGTAAAAAAATGATCATCGCGGCTATTATACACGAAACAAGCTAACTCGTCGAGTGGGTTATGCATACAATTTGACAAATAGAGCCTGCTATGCTACTCTTATTGTGGCATGGAAGGGCATTACATGTACGTCAAACACCAACAAAGATGTGACCAGCAAGAGGCTAGCCCCGTGGCTAGTCCTTTTTTTCTATGATAACAGATACATTGCAATCAACGAAATTCAGTAATTCTTTTATCCAATCTACCTATAAATAGTCTCAACACGAAACAGGAAAAATATCATGGCACGAATAGTCGTCGCAATGAGCGGCGGCGTGGATAGCTCTGTCGCTGCTGCACTCTTGAAAGAGCAAGGTCACGAAGTCATCGGGATTATGCTGCGGCTCTGGTCCGAGCCGGGGATGATCGAAGCGGAAGATGATGGCATTGAGCGCGTCGTACAGAACAAATGTTGCTCGCTTGAGTCCGTCGATGACGCTCGTCGCGTGGCACGCATGCTCGATATCCCGTTCTATCTCGTCAATGTCGAGGAAGAGTTCAAGCATAAAATCGTTGACTCCTTTTATGAAGATTATGTCGCTGGTCGCACGCCAAACCCGTGCCTGACCTGTAATCGTCATATTCGCTTTACCGTGCTTCTGAACCGAGCACTCGCACTTGATGCTGACTATCTCGCAACGGGCCATTATGTGCAGGTAGATGATGACCCTACAACCGGCAAGCGTCGTCTACGCCGCGCTGTTGACCCCGACAAGGATCAATCCTACGTGCTACACGTCCTCAATCAGCATCAACTCGCACACGCCTGCTTTCCACTTGGTGGTTATACTAAGCCACAGGTACGAGCGATGGCGGCGGAACGGGGCATGACGGTTGCCACAAAAGCCGAGAGCCAGGAAATATGTTTTGTCGCGCAAAACGATTATCGTGGCTTCATTGATCGCTACGCCGCCAAGCACGGTGACTATGAGCCAGAACTGGTTGGGGCAGGAGCAGGGGTTGCTACCAGTACAACGCCATTGATTACATTACCAAAGCCAGGCCCAATCCTTGATCAGCAGGGGAAGGTGCTGGGTCGCCATCGTGGTTTAGCCTACTATACAATTGGACAGCGTAAAGGCTTAGGGTTGACCTCACCAGAGGCGTTACATGTACTCAAGATTGACGCCGGGCAGAACGCGATCACCGTTGGACCGGCAGTTGCATTAGAGAAGCGAACGTTTGGAGTTGGTAGCATGCACTATCTCAGTGGAGAAACACCTGATGCTCCGTTCGAGGCGTTCGTGCGAGTACGGTATAAAGCCACTGAACAGCCCGCGCTTGTCACTCCCATTGAGGGAAACCGCGTGCAGGTAACACTAAAGAATCCACAGCGGGCCATCACTCCAGGACAGGCAGCCGTTTTTTATGGCGGCACGGATGGTGATGAAGTGTTGTGCGGAGGCATCATTGAATGACGGATCAAGCACATATTAGAAATTTTTGTATTGTTGCCCATATTGATCACGGCAAGTCAACCCTTGCTGATCGACTGTTAGAGTTTACAGGTACGGTCTCGAAACGCGACTTGCAGGAGCAGACGCTCGATCAGATGGATTTAGAGCGTGAAAAAGGTATTACCATCAAGGCACAGGCGGTGCGTATGCGCTATACCGCCTTGAACGGTGAGGAATACGAACTCAATCTGATTGATACCCCTGGTCACGTAGACTTCACCTACGAGGTCTCGCGTAGTCTTGCTGCCTGTGAGGGTGCCTTGCTAGTCATTGACGCCACACAAGGCATCGAGGCGCAAACGCTGGCAAACCTGTATCTCGCAGTAGAAGCCGACCTCAACATCATCCCAGTCATTAACAAAATCGACCTGCCCAGTGCTGACCCCGATAAGGTGAAGCAGGAGGTCGAAGAAGTGATTGGTATACCGAAAGAGGAGTGCATCCTGGCTTCTGCGAAAGAGGGCATTGGTACGCAGGAAATCCTTGAAGCCGTCATCCAGCAAATTCCCCCACCAAAGGGAGACCCGGACAAGCCGCTACGTGCGCTGGTCTTCGACTCACATTATGATGCCTATAAGGGCGTGATTGCTTACTTACGCATTGTTGATGGACAGTTACACACAGACGAACGTGTCTCGATGATGGCCGTTGGTAGCGCGACCGATATCCTGGAGGCTGGCTACTTTCATCCTCGTCTTACCTCGGTAGGAGGTCTGACAACAGGTGAGGTGGGCTATATCGCAACGGGTTTCAAAAACGTCAAAGATTGTCGTGTTGGTGATACCGTCACGGTTCCCAGCGCATTGGGCAGTGTCGAAATGCTGCCTGGCTATAAACCAGCGAAACCGATGGTGTTCGCTGGTATCTATCCGGTAGAGGGCAACGAATATCCACTTTTGCGTGAAGCACTTGACCGCCTGCTCCTCAATGACGCTTCCCTGTTCTACGAGCCAGAGACCTCGAACGCGCTGGGCTTTGGTTTTCGTTGTGGCTTCCTGGGTCTGCTACATATGGAGATTATCCAGGAGCGTATCGAGCGTGAGTACAATCTGGATATCCTGGCAACGGCACCGAGCGTGGAATACCACGTACTAAAAACTGATGGTGAGACTGTCGAGGTTGATAATCCATCAAAGATGCCGCCACCAAACGAGATTGAAGACATCGAAGAGCCGATGATGGATATATCTGTTTTTGCGCCTGCTAGCTATATTGGTGCCATTATGGACCTCGTGATTACGCGTCGAGGTATCTTCAAAGAGATGAAGTACATCGAAGCGACGCGTGTTCTCTTGACCTATAACATGCCGTTAGCAGAACTGATTATCGACTTCTACGATCAACTGAAATCGCGTACACAGGGTTATGCCTCGCTCGACTATAGCTTCGGCAGCTATCAAGGCTCCGACCTTGTGAAGCTCGATATTCTTGTCAATGGACATCCCGTCGATGCGCTCTCGCTAATCATTCACCGTGACAAAGCCTACTATCAAGGGCGAGCATTGGTCGAAAAGTTGCGTGGACTCATTCCCAGACAACTCTTCGAGGTACCGATTCAGGCCGCGATTGGCTCCAAGATTATCGCACGCGAAACGGTCAGAGCCATGCGTAAAGACGTGCTTGCTAAGTGTTACGGCGGTGACATCTCGCGTAAACGCAAATTGTTAGAGAAGCAAAAAGAAGGCAAGAAGCGTATGAAAATGGTGGGCAATGTCGAGATACCACAGGAAGCATTTATGGCAGTCCTGTCTCTCGGTGAGTAACCAGATACAATAAAGAGCATTCTGCTAAGCGGCTAGCCGCTTAGCAGAATGCTCTTTATTGTATCTCTTATCACGCATGGCCGAATATGAGGGCAGCAGCGAACACCAGGATACCACCACCAACAACCTGCACAATTGATAACCACCAGCTAGTACCGAAGTAGCGATGTCGGATTGCCGAGATAATGATAAGCTCAAATGCGACGACAACATATGCAACATAAAGAGCGATATGCAAATCAGGTATAAGAAAGGGGAGCGTGTGCAAGGCACCACCAAAGAAGGTCATGAGACCCGTGATGCCACCACGAATAACCGGGCTACCACGTCCCGTCAATTGACCATCGTCTGACAATGCCTCTGAGAAAGCCATACTAATGCCTGCACCAGTGGCCGATGCCATACCGACAAGAAATGTAGAGAACGCTATGTGTGTGACAAAAGCAGTTGCGAAGATTGGTGCCAGTGTTGAGACTGAACCATCCATTAGGCCCGCCAGTCCAGGCTGTACGACACGTAGTAAAAAGTTGTGAGCGTATTCATCGTTGGTACTCTTCGATGTAAGTCCTTTGAATATCTCTACAAGCTGTTCTCTTGTTGTGCTAGGAGTTTCTGCTAACTCCTTTTGCTCTTCTGTTTTATTTTCTGTTTGCTGATTGGCGTGATTCTCGACGCTGCTTGGTTGCTCTGCTTTTGGCTGTTGCTCTAACGACATACTCTCAATTTCCTCCATAAGTTTTGTTCCCAGGTTATCCCTTATCTAGCGTTGTTGATGAGTACCATTTACCTGACACGACCGACAACGCCCGTAGATGCGTACCTCGTGTGTGTCTAGCTCAATCCCCCCTGCCTGTGCCGCATTTTGTAACACCTGTTGGGACAAGACAACATCAATTGGCAGATCGAGCAGTGCGCCACAAACGGTGCAAACACCATGATCGTGCCGCGAAGTTCGCCCATCATAACGCGAACTCTCGTTGCCATAACTAATCTCTTTAATATGTCCCTGCTCAACAAGATGCCCTAAAATACGGTACACGCTCGCTAGACCGATGCGAGAGCGCACCTGCTTCACCAGTTCGTATATCTCTAGTGCTGTTGGATGCGTATCTACCGAGCGCACAACGTCCAACACCGCCTGCGCGTTTATATTCAGTTTCTCTTTTAGCATATTAGCATACCCTAATAATGAGAATTATTCTCATTTCTTCTGTTATAGAATACATTATGTATGACACATTGTCAAGGATGGTTGCAATGACAAAAAGAGAGGCTTTTATCACACCTATAAGCGTGATAAAAGCCTCTCTTTTTGTCTAATAAATGGTGAGGGGCAGGTATTCACCTGCCCCTCGTTTCATTCATCTTCTTACGTCTCCTGTTCACCTATCTAGTCCTAACTAACGCATGATCAGAAAGTATTGATAGTGTTCAGTCGAGTCCTCTGTGTTCCTCTGTCAATTCGGAGCGTATATGGCTCTAAGACGTTGCAGTGTCCATAATGGACTATTTTTGTTGCATTGTCATCTAGTGAATTTGATCAGACGTTCAGAGGGTTATCGCGCCCGCATCTACGGGCACTCTTAGTCAATCTGAAATACTACTCCGAGCAATCGGACTGGCTTCTTCATTATTGACCACATAAGGGACTCCTTTCGGATTACCGTGCAAGGCATTACGCCCTGTGCCAGGGTCTCTTTGTTTCCCTGGATTGCACTCCATCGTTTGGAGATGTAGTAAGCATACCATGCGAATTTCTTAAAGTCAACCCTCTATGCCATTTCCGTATGAGAAGTGGATCATTCTAATGCTCCTCTAATCTATTTCGAGTTCATATTCTTTCCCAGCCTCTTTCAACGTCTTGTTAAGACTGGTAATGGCAGTATGAGGATCAACCGACTCTTTCATTGCCTGCGCTTCTGGATCATGGCGATTTTCCACAGTAGGAATATCGTTGCGTAGGTCTTCGATCAGCCCAATCAACTTACTGACCTTGCGTTCTGTGAGCAGGTTAATTTGCAGATCAAGATGACGACGTTGTTCCATCATCTTCGCCTGCCTGTTTTGTGTGATGAGCACAGCAGTTGTCATAAGTAATGCACTGAGACCTATTGTTCCTTGCAACCAGTAGAATGGCGGTGGATCAAAGGCGGGTAGGCCAATGTATGTGTGAAAGCTACTTGCTAAAATCCACAACAAGACGAGAAAGAGGATGAAGTAAAATGATTGCGGTCGCCCTATGTTGTTTGTAGCTTTCTCGATGAGGCGCTGGTGCCGACCAACTCCGCTCTCTGAGTGCATACGCATCGCTACAATAGTTTCGATATCTCGGTCGAGGATATTGGTCAGCTCGGTGATGGGTTGTTCATCGTTGTTGTTTTGCTGCTTTTCTACCACACATATTTCCTTCATATGATTTTTAATATCTTACAAGTAGAGATGTTCTATAGTATAGCATTGGATGGCGTTGTTTTTCGTAAAGCACAATCTGACACGGCGATTAGGTCGCCGTGTCAGATTGTGGAAAATTAGCGTCAGGTAGAACTTAGAACCCTCTCAAATCTTGATTAGAAAGGGGTATATTCGCCGGACCCGCCTGACCACCAATCGTTGGGATGTTGCCCTCATTAGCTGCCAGGTCCTGATTTGTTGTGCCTGTAATATCACTATCTAGGACTGGTCGATCTGTGTCGGTCGTCGTTGTGCCTGTGTTGCGCTGACTCATATTGGGGTCATCGTACATTGTCTCATTCTGGCGGCTAGTTGTTGTACCTTTAGCTGCGGCACTATCGCCGTGAAACAGATAGTTCGATGAATTGGGCTCAAGCGCACCGGAGGGTGCCTCGTCAACCATACGTGCAAAATGTGTCAAATCGTTTTGTAACGCCTTCTCGAAGCGGCCACCGACGCCAAGATTTTCTCCGATGTCGCCCAATACTCCCGCTGGTGGATTGTAGTTGATGTATACATCAATCTGTGTCTGATTTGAATTTACTGGTTGGAATGTGGCCTTGCCAAAGTTCTCGACGCCGCTGGTCGAACGCCAGCCAATCTGCTGATCTGGAATCCAGTTTTCATTTATTGCATCCCACTCTTGTTTTCCAACAACATCGGCTACCCAATGACTGCGCTGGTCATCATAGTAGGTTACTTCTTTAACAAAGCTCATAAACTTAGGAAAGTCATTGAAGTGTGTGAACAATGTATACACCTGATGCACAGGAGCATTGACCACTACTGAGGCGTGGTGTGTTGCATAATCTGCCATAGTTTTTTCTTTCTTTCTTCCTAAAAACGTATAGTATCCATAGACCATCCAACACAAATAGCGTATTGTGCTGTCCGAGGAGTGATTGCTTTACTCTGCACATTCCTTGCGCTTCACTCTCACGTTTTACATCTGCCTTGTTTACCTTACCATGTGTTTCTGTATGAAGTCAATAAATAAAACGCTACCATACGTTTTCTAAGCGATTTTTTATATTCTTAAATGATGCCTTAGACTAATATTTCAGCTTTTTTGAGGTAGGAATAGGAATGTTGGTATACCCATTTTGAATGTTTTGTGCATCTGGTGTATTATGAACACAGTAGCAACTGAGGTATGTGATACTTCAGAAAAAAGAGTGTCTTTTGTTGTAACAAAACTTCGTCATTGAACGTAATAAACAGCAGAAAGACAAAGTAAGGAGCGCGAGTTTTCTGGTAGAATACCATTTACATAGATCGTGTTTTCGCAATCGACAAGAAGTTCCAAAAGTATTAAGGGGTATCACAAACATGTCAGCAGCAACAGTGGAAAACAAGTTGAGTCGCGCCCTGGAACTGATTGGTGGAGCTATCGATCCAGAGATAGCCGAGACATATCCATCACTCGAAGCTCGTATTTTAGCGCAAGCCTTAGAAAACGTTGAGCAGGCAGAGCATTGCTTGCGTGAGGTGCAGAAGATTGTAGGCGAATTCAGCGATGTATTGGTGTAGGGAAGAGGAGAAGATATCTCCTCTTCGTTTCTCTCTGCTATTCTACTCCACATTCTTTGCTTCTACGAACTATATTTTCACGCCATTGTGACACGTGGCAGTACTGGTTTCCAGCACATCTTTGAGTGTCAAACATTGCCAGTTGTTGTTGATCGGATGCTCACGTACTCTCATCATGCACAGCTCCCACAAGAGAGAAGCGTTTTCCGCTAGAATATCACCGACAAGCTCGTGAGGCCACACAAGATGAGACTCTGAATCCAGGCGAGTTGTGGTAAATTCACTCAAGGATGGTCAAATTTTGCGCTAAAAGGTGGAAAATTGATCTGAATCATGGGAATCAGCGTTGGTCATCTAAGCACTACGCGAACAATCATTGCCCTTTGTTGTAGGCTGACCTGCAAGATGCTTATTGCCAAATTTTTCTAAAGCCCCAATCACCTCTCCCAGTTCTTGCCCCTTTTCAGTGATATGGTACTCAACCCGCGGTGGGATTTCGAGAAAAGCGCGTCCTTGTACGAAGCCTAACTCTTCCAGCAACTTGAGTCGGCTCGATAAGGTCTTGGAGCTGATATGTTTCAACTCTGCTCGCAAGGTATTAAAGCGCATGGAACCCTGTAAGAGATTCATGATGATCAGCAATATCCATGCGTCTCCCAGGAGATGAATAGCGCGACCTAAAGGTGTCTCTTGGCACTCATTCGATTGAGGTGCATGCTCCCGAACTGTAATGGTCCCTGTGCTTTGAAGACCTGGGAGATTTGTTGCGCTGTGATTGTCAAGGTCTTTTTCGTATGTAACGTGAGTTCTGGATAAGCCAAGCGGATCAAGCAGCCAGGAGAGCACGCTCATCGAGATGCAAGCCCGGTTTTTTGTCTTGATGGCTGTAGGCAAGAAGCCCAGCAATCAAATGAACGACAAAA
>JAABUX010000105.1_pt1 | contig 143050 bp, 132 predicted proteins | sample 5561851 | NCBI WGS metagenome assembly JAABUX01 (sample SAMN10711883, study PRJNA513361) | rock metagenome | isolation source: Antarctica rocks | place: Antarctica: Victoria Land, Richard Nunatak red sandstone | collected 2016-01-03
CATGACCACCGAACTCACCAGCGACCAGCAAACCCTCTACGAGCTCTTCGGGCTGGGCACCTGGGCACCCCGCAGTTAGGTCATACGCCGAAACCCGCACCAGCAACCCACCTGACCTGCAACAACAATCAGCCAGCATCAAGATCGTCGGAAACTCGGGCTAGGTCCAGTCGCGCGCTGATACCAGCGCTGCAGCGCTGGCCGAGCGCGGCGGGGCGCTGGACCCGGTCACCGAGCCGGGGCCGGGCCGTGATGACAGCGTGCCGGGCGTCCTGCTGCAGACCCGCGACCACGCGCCGTTCCGGGGACGGGCCGCGGCCTGGCGTGGCTCGGCGCCTGGTGCGACAACCGGACGGTCACCCGGTCGCGGTGGGGGCCGGGGGCGGCGGGACCGGGCAAACACGGCTCGTCACCGCTTGGATCAACGGGACACTCGGTCGCGCAGCCACTCCAGAGCCGCCGGGGCTGAGTCGAGCACCGTGATGTGACCAGCGTCAGGAGCAAGGCGGAGTTCGGCTGTCGGACAGTGCGCTGCGAGCCACTCGCCGTGGGTGCTAGGCACCATCCGATCCTTATCCCCGTGCACGATCAGGACAGGCACTGTGATGTCCGCCGGGGCGAATCCCCACCCCCTGCGCGCCAGCCAGCAGGTCCTCCACCATCCCTTCGTTGCCTTCTTCCATGGCCTGCACGGCAACCCCGGCTAGCCAGGACCATCTGCTTTCGAGCGCCGACTGGTCGCCGGGAGTGAAGGTATCGGGGTCGAACTCGGCCGACGGCAGATAGGCCTCCAGCGCAGCCGTCCGGCCAGGGCAGCACGCTGCTCTGCCACTCCGGATCGGCTCCAGCCCGCGAACCAGTCAAGTCCCTCGGCATCGAACGGGGCTGTCGCGGACATGCTGACCACGCCGAGGACACGTTCGGGCAGGAGCGCCCCGCAGGCCAAGGCATGCGCCCCGCCGCCCGAATGGCCCACCACTGCGAAGCGGCCGATGCTGAGCGCATCGGCGATGGCGCCCACGTCAGCGAGCGTGCCGATGGCCTACATCGTGAAGGGGGCTCGCGACGGCAAGTGGAGTGACCACCACGTCGGCGAGCGCGAGCACCGCGGGGTGCCGCTCACGATCGGTGTCGTCTCGGTGTCGGTTGCGATCGCCCTCCTCGTCGCCGTGCACGCACCGCGGGAGCTAATCGCGCTAGTCGTGGCAATGCTCGCCGGCCTCGTCGCCGTCCTGGCCGTGACCCGCTTCTGGAAAGTGTCAATCCACACATCAGTCGCAGCCGGATTTCTCGGCGTTCTGCTGGTCGTCTACGGGCCGTGGGCGCTCGCCGGCACAGCTGTACTGGTTGCCGTCGCGTGGTCTCGAACAGTTCTCGACGCCCACACCTGGCCCCAGGTCGTCGTCGGCGCCGCGATTGGATTTGCCGCCGCGGTCACCGTGTTCCCCGCGTTGCGATAGTAACAGACCGGCTCTATCTAAACGCTCTACAGTTTCGCCGCCTCGGCGTGTCGCCAGCCCAGTGTCTAGATCGAGTGGCATCGTTCGACGCCATGAGCACCGTGTCAGTGGAGTTCAAGATGACTTCGGAGCAGCGGAGCGAGCTGCACAGGCAGGCTCGCGATCAAGGCATCTCAGTCCAGGAGCTGCTCGAACTCACGGTGTTCGGCGCACTGCGCCCGCGCGAACGGGTGCGGCGCAAGCCCCTCTACCAGCGCGAGGAGTTGCCGATCGCCGGCTAGCCGAGACCCATAAGTGCCGTAGCTAAGCGGCTTCGAGCCCTGCTACGCACCGGCAGAACCTTCGGCCAACCCTCCGGGAAGATCCCCCAGGACGCCGAAGGCCGCCCCATCATCTTGGCGGAAGGTGGGCGGCCGGTGGCGCAAATCAGCTGTTGGTCTGAGGGTACCTGAGTTCCCACCCACTGCAAGCGAACACGCGGCGGCGTGTCTGTTTGTCGTGCCCTCTTGACCGGCTCCCAACGAGCCTGACCCCGCGCCGCGGGGTCCGAGAGGCCATCTCGTGCTACGCACTCCCCAGCGCTCCGACTTTCCCCCCGCGCCTGCCCGGCGGCGGCACCGTGCCGCTCGACGCCCGGCCGCCGGCACCACCGGCCGGCCGCCGGACCGTCGCGAGCACCCGGACCTAAGCGAGAGCGTCTTGATCTCTGCAGCGACGGCCGGAACCCCAAGGCCGCGCACCAGCGCGACGGTGCCGATGTCCGGTCGGGCCGGGTACGCGGGCCTGACGGTGAACGGTGCGGTCGAGCTTGACCTCGTTGACAACCCGCCATCAGCGACCGGGCAGCCGACACAGGCACCCCGCGGCCGGTCAGCCGCCGGCCGGGCGTCAGGTGCTCGGCGGCCACCCACGCCTCGACCAGCACTGCCGGGCAGGCATTGTCGCCGTCCACGACGTACACCACCCGCCCGAGCCAGCCGGCGGCGGCCGGCCCGGGCGACCACTCTACAACCAGGCCAGCGAACCGGCCCGGGCAGTCCGGCAACCCGCTGACCCAGCAGTGCCGGGTGATGACCGGCCGACGTCGCCGCCGACCCGGATCCGCGTCAACCGGCGCCGCTGGCGCAGCCCCGGACAGCGGTGGGCCGCTGCGCTCGGCCAACGTCGGCCCGACACCCTGCTGCATGCCACCCGCCACGGCCAGCAGCATGACACCAACCCAAACCGATCACATGGAGGAAGCGGCCAAGACGCACGCGACCGACGAGTCCACCAGCAAGTAGCGACCCAATCCCTGTCTTCAATCCTCCACCGAGAGGTTGCGCTTCCGGTCTGGGGGAAAAGCGCGGGTCGTAGATCGGAGCCGGGAGAACGTCGCTCTCGGCTCCTGCCGGTTTGCGCTCCTTTGGCCGCCGAGCAGGATGCTCAGGCAACGCCATGCTTGGGTGTGGGTGCCAGAAAGAGGAGTCTGGTTCTAGCCACCGAAGCCGGAGACGGGAGATGTGATGATCACCCTGGGCATCATCCTGTTAATTATTGGGATCGTCGTAAAGTCGGTTCACTTCTTGCTGGTGATCGGAATCGTGCTGCTGGTCATCGGACTGATCTTGGTCGCACTTGGAGCGATGGGACGAGCCGTGGGGGGTCGCAGGCACTACTTCTGAGCTCCCCGACCTGCCGCCGTCCCTAGCCGTGACCGAGACTCTGCCAGAGATACGGGAGTCGCTGGACTAGACGCTCCAAACGCTCAGATGGTCACGAAATGCTCACAAACGTGGCTCTATGAGGACCTCCTGATCAGAACGGCATGCCGCTTCATCTTTCTAGGTCGTGGCGGGCTCGGGATGCGGCCTGGCGGACGGCGCGGCGGTCCACAGCTCGGTGGGCCGACCGTTTTCTTGGATGCGCTGCGAGCAGCCACGAACCGTCCGCGCGCCGGCTCGTCGAGCACGACGCCGTCGAGCACGATGCGACCGCGGGCAGGCGTTTGTTTCCGCGCGCGCGAAGAGCCGGAGAGCGTTCCGCGCGCGCGGAGAGCGACGATCAGGCTCGCCGAGGGTAGCGACCAGCGCCGGGCCTGCGATCAAGCCCCGGGCACGCGATACTCACTTTCCAAGCCCTTCGCCTTTTCAAGCAGCGAAACGCTCTCCTCCTGGGTGATGAGCTTGACCGTACGCTGGTCATGGACCTCTCCCGAGCTCGACATCGCCACGCTGATGCCGTAAGCGCTCACCTCATCGGGAAAATCGGCGATGAACATGTAGTCATCGGCCCCAGTGGTCCAGTAGAGCGCCTCGAGCTTGCCTCCGGCCTTCTTGCACAGGTCGGACACCGCCGCCTCGCGTTTGCCGGGGTTCGCCATCATACGTTCCCACGATGAAGGGCTGTACCCGCCCAGAAACATGTACTTCGCCATGACTCCTCCTGATTACCGGTTGGACGTTGCCCGCAACCCGCCACGCGGGCCACCAGAGTGAAGGGCCGTCAGCTGATCACACCGGCACCGCGGCGCCGGGTGCGGGCCTTCAGCGAAGGATAGCAAAGAGGGTGCGACTTCGCGAGGTAGACGACGGCCAGGCCGAATCCGTGGACGGCCAGCTCGAAGCCATCGCCGCCGCACTTCGTCAGCAGCGTGCTACCTGGACCGCCGATGCTGGCCTGACGGCGGCGAGTTACCTACCCGCAAGCCACGACCACAAGCATGAGCACGCGCAGCTGCGCGCACTCGCCGCCGCCTACGCCTGGCGCAGAGGATAGCCGCTACGCCGCCCCACGCCGCTCCGGCGCCGTGGTTGCTGTTGCGCACTCCAATGACCACGAGGCTGGCCACAACGCAGACGGCCGGGCCGCTGATCTCCGTGATGAGCTTCGCGATCGTCCGAGATCGATGCCCCAGTCCGTTAGAGGCGTTGCTGGCCCGGGCCGGTTGCGAGGCTGCTGCTGGTCGTGCCCGCGTCATGGCGGTCCTCTCGGTTCCGGCCGCCCGTGGGTGGACCCACCGCCCTCAGGCCCGGGGACACCGGTCCACCCGCACCCGCTGGTCGGGACGGGGAGGCTTCGATGAGCACCAGCACACACACCAGCAGCAGCACCAGCCAGACGACCGGCGGGCAGGACAAGCTCGCCGCACTGCACGAGCAGATCAGCGACGGTGTCGCCGCGCTGGTGGAGTCCCAGGGGTGGCGGGCGATGCTGGACACCGCCGCGAAGTTCCACAGCTACAGCCTGGGCAACCTGCTGCTGATCGGCGCGCAGGCCCCGCACGCGACCCGGGTCGCCGGGTTCCGCACCTGGCAGAGCCTGGGCCGGCAGGTACGCAAGGGGGAGCGGGGCATCGCGATCCTGGCGCCGTGCACCTACCGCCCCAAGACGGCCCACCGGGCCGAGCCAGCCGCACCAGCCGGGCACGAGCCGGCCACCACCTGCAGCGGGGGAGCGGCGCCCCAGGACGGTGGCGGGCGGCAGGTCCTGGGTTTCCGGGTGGCGCACGTGTTCGACCTGGCGCAGACCGACGGTGACCCGCTGCCCGACGTCGCGCCGGCACTGCTGACCGGGCAGGCCCCGGCCGGGCTGTGGGACGCCCTGGCCGAGCAGATCACTGCCCACGGCTACACGGTGCACCGCGGGGACACCGGCCGGGCAAACGGCTGGACCGACCCCACCAGCCGCACGGTCCGGGTCAGCAGCGACGTGGACGACGCCCAAGCGGTCAAGACGCTCATCCACGAGCTAGCGCACATCGAGGCCGGGCACGTCGCGGACCTGCCGACCTACGCCACCTGCCGCGGCCGGTGCGAGGTCGAGGCCGAGTCCATCGCCTACGTGGTGGCCACCGCACAGGGCATGCACGCCAGCGGCTACAGCTTCGCCTACGTCGCCGGCTGGGCCGGGGGAGACCTCAGCGTCGTTCGGCAGGCCGCCGACACCGTCACCCAGACCGCCCGGCGCATCCTGACCCTCCTGGACGCCGCCGCCGCGGCCGGGCAGGACAGCACCCCGGCGGACAGCATTCGGGGCGTCTGAGCCCCGTAACGGCCCCCGACCAGCCGGGACACGTCCTCCACGAAGCTGGCTTCGTCCAGGCCGGCGCCGAGCAGCTTCCCCGGAGGGCGGCCTAGACGCGGTGCCCGCGAGCTGGACAATGGGAGCCGAGGAAGATGGCCTCCCAGCACCGTCTGCCCTTGTTCAACGAACGGCCCATTGCGGCAGTGCACTGCTCAGCCACGGTGCGGCAGCGATCAGGAGCGTACGGATTCCAACCGACAGCTAGGGTCTGAGCTGGCGATCTTGCACTCGGCACGGCGGCTGCCTGGTCGTTGGCGGCCGTTGGTACATCTCAACTACGGCAGCGCAATGATTAGCGAGATTGCCCGGCCACGGTGCCCGGCCACAGTACCGCCGTAATTACGGGAGCATCGGACACCGGTCAAGTGCGCTACGTCAGGTCACCCGGCAGCAGGCTATACCGGAGGGAATCGCGGCGCTCGCCACTGTGGCGAATGAGCAGGTGCGAGCGCAGGCGCCCCTCCTGGCGGAAACCGCAGCGCTCGGCTACCCGCTGCGAGGCGGCATTCTGGGGGTCAGTCGTCAGCTCCAGGCGGGCAAGCCCCAGGTGGGTCAGCCCCCACCGGGTGAGCAGCCGGACCGTGCCCGTCATCTACCCCCGCCCCCGAGCCTGCGGGGCGAGCCAGTAACCGATGCTCGCGGTGCCCTGCGCGATGCTTATGCTGCCCAGAGATATCGCGCCCAGCAGGTCCCCCGCGCCTGCGCGGACAACGGCAAGGTCGAGGCCCGCACCCGCCAGGCGGGCCGGCTCCTGCTGCTCCAGCCAGGTCTGGGCATCACGCTCCTGGTAGGGGCGCGGAATTACCGGCGACCATCGTGAGATCGCCGGGTCCTGGCACGCCGCCACGACAGCGGACACATCCCCCCTGCTCCCACTGCCTCAGGAATACAGCGTCATCTTGAAGCGGCGGGTGCGGGAACGGCAACGCAGCGGTCACCGGCTAAGCCTCGCACGCAGGCCGCTAACAAGTCGTCCGGTTCTTAACGCGGCCACCGGGCCGTTGTATCACCGGACAGCAGCCTGGCACCCTGGCCCGGCTGTCCATGGCCATGAGAAAGTCCCCGTGTGCGGCCAGGTCTAGGTCCCCGCTGGTGGCCAGGTAAAAGTCCCCATCCCTCGTTCGTCGTGTCGGCCGGGAGTTTGAGCCCCGGACGGTGACGGTGGCGGTGTCAGCCAGTCACCGCACCGCCCGGGGAGCTTCCATTGAAGTCTGCGAGGGAACGGATGGACATCATTTCTGCCTACCGCGAGGCGGGCACTTTCCGCGGGGCCGCTGTGATCAGCGGCACGACGCACAAGACCGTGAAGCGGGTGATCGCCCGGCATGAGGCCGGCGGCGGCGCGCCGGAGCGCGGGCCGCGGGGTCATAACTATGACGGCGTGGCCGTGGTGGTCGCGGAGCGGGTGGACAAGACCGCGGGCCGGATCTCGGCCAAGCGGCTGCTGCCAGCCGCGCGGGCGGCGGGGTATGCGGGGTCGCCGCGGAATTTCCGCCGGCTGGTCGCGGCGCAGAAACAGCTGTGGCGGCGGGATCATCACCGCGGGCGGCGTCCGGCGGTGTGGTCGCCGGGTGAGCACCTGGTCATCGACTGGGGCGCCGAGAACGGCCTGCATGTGTTCTGCGCGGTGCTGGCCTGGTCGCGGTTCCGGTTCGTGCGGTTCGCCGCTGATGAGCGGTCCGGGACGACGCTGGCGATGCTGGCGGAGTGCTTCGAGGTGCTGGGCGGGGTGCCGGGCACGGTGCTGGCGGACCGGATGGGCTGCCTGAAGGGCGGGGTGGCCGCCAATGTCGTGGTGCCCGCGCCGGAGTACCTGCGGTTCGCGGCGCATTACGGGTTCCGGCCTGATTTCTGCCAGGCCAGCGACCCCGAATCGAAGGGGATCGTGGAGAACCTGGTTGGTTACGCCAAGAGCGACCTGATGGTGCCGCAGGCGCCGTTCGGTGACCTGGCCGCCGCGAACGCAGCGGCGGCGGCGTGGTGCGCCGAGGTCAACGGCGTGATGCACAGCGAGATCTGCGCGGTGCCCGCCGAGCGGCTGGTGATCGAGCGGGAGCTGCTCGCGCCGCTGCCGTCGCTGCGGGCCAGCATCGGGCGGCTGGTGACCCGCAAGGCCGACCGGCTGTCCTGCGTGCGGTTCGGCTCGGCCCGCTACTCCGTGCCCGTCCGCCTGATCGGCACCCAGGTGCAGCTGCGCACCGATGACGGGCGGCTGCTCGCCGTGGTGGCGGCCACCGGCGAGGTCGCCGCCGAGCACACCCTGGTCGCCCCCGGCGAGGCGTCGGTCCGTGATGAGCACTACGGGGGCCCGCGGCCGACGCCGCGGCGGGCGGTACGGCCGAAAACCGCCGCGGAGAAGGCGTTCTGCGCGCTCGGCCCGGTCGCGGAGGCGTTCATCACCGGCGCCGCCGCGGCCGGGAACACCCGGCTGGGACCCGAGCTGGCCGAGCTGAACACGCTGCGCGCCGCCCACGGCGACGACGCGTTCGCCGCCGCGCTGGACCGCGCGGTCGCGTTCTGCCGGTGGCGCGCCGCCGGCGTCCGCTCCATCCTGGCCGCCGGGAACGGCACCGCTGATCCCCGCCCCGCCGGGGACGCGCTGATCCTGGACCTGCCCGTTGTCCCGGTCCGGCCGCTGGCCGACTACGCGATCGGGGCGCTGTCGTGACTGCCGCCGCGCCGCCGCAGCTGGCGCCCGACATCGCCGCCGGGCTGCGCCGGCTCAAGCTCGCCGCGATGCGGCAGCTCGCCCCCGGCCTGCTGATCACCGCCAGGACCCAGCGGTGGGCACCCGAGGAACTGCTGCGGACCCTGATCGACGCCGAGATCACCGCCCGCGACGCATCCAGCGCCCGGACCAGGATGAAGACCGCTGCGTTCCCGGTGGCCAAGACGCTGGACGAACCGGACCGCTCCGCGTGCTCTATCCCCGGCCCCACCCTGGACTACCTCGCCACCCTGGAATGGATCACCGCCAAGGAGAATCTGTGCCTGGTCGGCCCGGCCGGCACAGGCAAAAGCCACGTCCTGGTCGCGCTCGGCGTCGCGGCCGTCCAGGCCGGGCACAAAGTCCGGTACTTCACCGCCGCCGACCTGACCGAGACCCTCTACCGGGGCCTGGCCGACAACTCCGTCGGCCGCGTCATCGAGAACCTGCTCCGCAACGACCTGCTCCTGGTTGACGAAGTCGGGTTCGCCCCGCTGGATGACACCGGAGCGCAGCTGCTGTTCCGGCTGGTATCAGCGGCTTATGAACGCCGGGCGCTCGGCGTGGCCAGCCACTGGCCATTCGACCAGTGGGGCCGGTTCCTGCCCGAGCACACCACCGCGGTCAGCCTGCTGGACCGCCTGCTCCATCATGCGAATGTCGTCGTCACAGACGGCGATTCCTACCGCATGCGCCAGGCCCGGGAACGAGGAGGAACCACCCTGAACAAGAAATGATCAACCCGAGGGGTGGGGACTTCTGACTGGCCACCAGCGGGGACCGCAACTTGGCCGTTGACACCCGGCGCGAGCCGGCGGGGGCACGCGCGCCCCCGGCACGTGCTGGCGGCCATCCGCGCCGGCGCCGGAAGTCATTGCCTACAGCATGTCTCCTGCCGCATCGTTTCGGTTACCCTCAACAGTATGGACCGGGAAGCTGGACCCGAGGTCAGGCAGACCGGCCGGGCGCCCGGCCCCGGCACCGGGCCCGCCAGCACAGCAGCACCTGGCAGCGCCGCCCCGGTGAAGATAGCCGCCCCGGCGAACACAACCGCCCCGGCGAACACATCCGCCGTCGCCGGCGCCGGGGCAGCGACGCGCCCCCGGTCCCGGCCGGCGCTGCGCCCGGCCTTGCCGGGCCGCGGCCTGGACCCGCGCGTTCCGGTCTGGATCCGCCGGGCCGTGATTTCCGCGGCCACCGCGGTAGCCGTGTCGATCTGGCTGCAGTGGCGGGTCGGGCTGAGCGCGGCCGCGCTGGTGGCCATCGTTGACACGGTCTACCAGTCGAAGCGGATGGCTGTGATCCCCGCGGCCGCTCGGGTCACCGCGGCGCAGCGGCGCACCCGCCGCCGGCTGCTGCTGCTGCGGCTAGCCGGGTATCTTTCCCTGCATGCGCGGGCGATACCCGGCAGTGACTCGGTAATCGATCATCTCGTCGTCGGGCCAGCGGGCGTGTTCGCGCTGGATTCGGAGTACTGGGACCGGCGGCTGCCGGTCCGCGCCTCCGGCGGCAAGATTCTCTACCACGGGCCGGTGAACAAGAGCGAACGGCTGATGCACGCCCGCTGGGAGGCGGGACAGGCCTCGCTGCTGGTGGGCACCGCCCTGGGCCAGCCGCTCGGAGTCCGGCCGGTGATGGTGATCTACGGCCCGACGATCCCGTGGACAGTCGCCAGCCTGCGCGGCGTCGACGTTTTCAGCGGCGCCCGGATCCGCAAGTACTTCTGGCAGCAGGCACGCGCGGCGCGGCGCCGGCGCCTGAGCCGGGAGGAGATCACCCGGATCCGCGCGGCCGCCGCACGGACGCTGCCGCCGCTGCGCTAGCTGCGGACGGGACCCGGCGGCTATCTGGCTCTGCACGCGGACTGGGCTGGCACCGGGACCTGGTCGCGGCAGTGTCGGTGGAACATTGCTATTGCTGCATTAGCTGTGATGTTCCACCGACGCTAGTGACCGCCGCAACCGACGCCCCGGTCCGCGGCGCAGCTACGCTGTGATCTTCAGCGTCGGCGAAGGGCCGGGTGTGGCGGCAGTACGGGATTGGGTGGCGGGGGCGCGGCCGCGGACACTGCCGGCGGCGGTCGTTCCGGTGGCCGTCGGCTCGGGCGTGGCCTTCGGCTACGGGCGGTTCTCAGTGTGGCGGGCGGTGCTGGCACTGATAGTCGCGCTGGCGCTGCAGGTCGGCGTGAACTACGCCAACGACTACAGCGACGGGATCCGGGGCACTGACGCCGAGCGGGTCGGCCCGGTCCGGCTGGTCGGGTCCGGGCTCGCCGCGCCCCGGCAGGTGCTGGGGGCGGCGCTCGGCTGCTTCGCGGCCGCCTGCCTGGCGGGACTGGTGCTGGCCCTCACCAGCTCCTGGTGGCTGATCCTGCTCGGCGCCGCCGCGGTGGCTGCCGCCTGGTTCTACACCGGCGGCGGCAAGCCTTACGGGTACCGGGCCCTGGGCGAGGTCTCGGTGTTCCTGTTCTTCGGCGTGGCCGCAGTGGCCGGGACCGCCTTCGTGCAGATGCGGTCGCTGGCCTGGCTCGCCCTGGCCGCCTCCGTCCCGGTCGGACTGCTCGCCTGCGCGCTGCTGGTGATCAATAACCTGCGCGACATCCCGAGTGACGAGCTGACCGGCAAGCGGACGCTTGCCGTCGTGCTGGGCGACCGGCGGGCCCGGCTGCTGTACGGCGGCTGCGTGGTCCTGCCGTTCGCGGCCGCCGCCGCGATGGCAGCGGCGGCGCCGCTGGCCCTGGTCACGCTGGCTGCGGTGCCGTTCGCGGTGCCGCCGCTGCGCGAAGTCAGGGCCGGCGCGTCGGGCCCCGCCCTCATCGCCGCTCTCGGCCAGACCGGGCGGCTGCAGCTGGCCTTCGGCGCCCTGCTAACCATCGGCCTGGCCGTCCGGCTGCACTAAACCAGGCAGCCGGGGCGGCCCTGGTCTTCCCAGCGTCCGGCGGGCAGAGGATTATTGCCTCACCCGATCTGCGGAGGATGCGCGATGCCTGGTGAGAGTCAGCCCGGTGGAATCCAGCCCGGTGCGAGCCGGCCGGAGGCAGCCAGCCCGGCCGGAGCCCGGCTGTCGTACAGTCACGGAAACTCGCCGGTGGCACTGCTGGGCGAGACGATCGGCGCGAACCTGCGGCGGGTCGCGGCGGCGCATCCTGATGCGGACGCGCTGATCGACGTCCAGGCGGCCAGCCGGCGGACCTACGCGCAGCTGGACCGCGACACCGACGCGGTCGCCCTCGGCCTGCTGCAGGCGGGCATTGCGAAAGGTGACCGGGTCGGGATCTGGGCGCCGAACTGCGCCGAGTGGGTACTGCTGCAGTACGGCACCGCGAAGATCGGGGCCATCCTGGCCAACATCAACCCGGCGTACCGGACCCACGAGCTGGCGTTCGTGCTGCGCCAGTCGGGTATCCGGCTGCTGGTCAGCGCGACCGAGTTTAAGGCCAGTGACTACCGCGAAATGATCAGCGCGGTGCGCGGCGAGCTGGCCGGCCTAGAGCGGGTGGTCTACCTGGGCACGGCGGACTGGGATGAGCTGGTCACGGCCGGCACCAGGGCCGCGGCCGGACCGGACGGGGCCGCCGGGCTCGATGAGCGGGCGGCGCAGCTGGCGTTCGACGACCCGATTAACATCCAGTACACCAGCGGGACGACCGGGTTCCCCAAGGGCGCGACCCTGTCCCATCACAACATCCTGAACAACGGGTTCTTCATCGGCGAGGGCTGCCGCTACACCCCCGCGGACCGGGTCGCCATCCCGGTGCCGTTCTACCACTGCTTCGGGATGGTGCTCGGCAACCTGGCCTGCACCACCCACGGGGCGTGCATCGTGATCCCGGCGCCCGGTTTCGACCCGGCCGCCACGCTGGCGGCGGTGCAGCAGGAAAAGTGCACGTCGCTGTACGGCGTGCCGACGATGTTCATCGCCGAGCTGGCGTTGCCGGATTTCGCGTCCTACGACCTGACCACCTTGCGCACCGGCATCATGGCCGGGTCGCCCTGCCCGGTGGAGGTGATGAAACGGGTGGTCACCGAGATGCACATGGCGGAAGTGACGATCTGCTACGGGATGACCGAGACCTCGCCGGTGTCCGCGCAGACCGGGGCCGATGACGAGCTGGACCGCCGGGTCTCCACGGTGGGCCGGGTCCACCCGCACCTGGAGGTCAAGATCACCGACCCGGCGACCGGCCTGGTGCTGCCGCGAGGCACCACCGGGGAAATGTGCACCCGCGGCTACTCGGTGATGCTGGGCTACTGGGGCGAGCCGGCCCAGACCGCCGAGGTCATCGACGCCGCCCGGTGGATGCACACCGGCGACCTGGCGGTGATGGACGAAGCCGGCTACCTCAACATCGTCGGCCGGATCAAGGACCTGGTGATCCGCGGCGGCGAGAACGTCTACCCCCGCGAGGTAGAGGAATTCCTGTACAGCCATCCCGCGATCGAGGACGTCCAGGTCGTCGGCGTGCCGGACGAGAAATACGGCGAGGAATTGTGCGCCTGGGTAAAACTGCGGCCAGGCAGCGAGCTGACCAGCGAGGAGATCCGGGTGTTCTGCACCGGCAAGATCGCCCGTTATAAGATCCCCCGGTACGTCCGGTTCACCGACGAGTTCCCGATGACGATTACCGGCAAGGTGCAGAAGTACAAGATGCGCGAGGTGTCGGTCGCCGAGCTGGACCTGGATGCCGCGAGCCGGATCACCACCGCCTGAGCAGGCGCGGCGGTGCGGCGCCCGTGGCGGCGGCGGGCAAGGTGCGCCAGCCAGCAGGGCCGCCGGTCGACTCGCGCCGGATCAGCCGGGTGCGGTCAGATGAGACTACATCGGAGATCACCGCGGACGTCCGCGGTGACAGGTGATCGCCTACGTCGATACGTCGGCGGCCATGAAACTGCTGATCGAGGAAAGCGAGAGGCTTGCGGCCCCGGTCGGACACGCTGGTTGCGACCCTGCTCTTGCACGCCGGATCGCACTGTGCGGCCGGGCGCGCTCGCGGCCCGGGCCGGCCCGCGATGCGGTGGCCGAGCTGGACCTGACCGCCGCTAGCCGGATCACCGCCGCCTGATCCGGCGCGGCGCCCTGCGCGGCGGCGTCACCGTCGGCCCCGCGGTCCCCGGCGCTCTAGGTCCAGCAGGAACTGCTTGCGGGCGATGCCCTCGCCGTGGCCGCGCAGCCTGCCGTCGGCGCCGGTGACGCGGTGGCAGGGCACCATGATGAAGATCGGGTTGCGGCCGTTGGCCAGGCCCACCGCCCGGCTGGCTCCGGGCTTGCCGAGGCGGGCGGCGAGCTGCCCGTAGGTCACCGTCTGCCCGTAGGGGACGGCGCGCAGCCCGTCCCAGACCTGGCGCGCGAATGCGGTTCCGGCCGGATCCAGCGGCAGGGTGAACCTGGTCAGCTGGCCGGCGAAGTAGGCGGCCAGCTGCGCCGCGGCCGCGACGAACGGCGCGGCCGCGGCGTCACCGGGAGCGCCGACGGCTGCCGCCGCGCCGTTGTCCGGGGCGTCCACGTACAGGCCCGTCAGGCTGCCGCCCGCGGCCACCAGGGTGAGCTGGCCGAGCGGGCTGCCGATCATGACGTGGCTGCGGGCGGCCGCCGCCCCCGGCCCTGGCCCTGGCCCGGGCCCCGGCCCGGAGCGGGTGCCTGGTGTCGTCACGGGGTTTTCCTTTGCGGTCCGGCAGCGTGCCCGGCTGAGCGGGCAGCCAGTTCCGGCAGCTGGCGCGCCGCGGCGAAGCGGCGTCGCGCGGCGCGGGCCCGCGCGAGCCCGCGCCCGGCGACCGCCATGCGTCGGCCGGCGCCGACCGAAACCCGGCTGCTGAAGACGTCGTACCGAGCGTCCTCGATGCCGTCGAGGATCTCGCTGTACAGGGTAAGGGCGGTGTGCAGGCAGTCGCGGGAGGTCACGTCCACCAGCGGGATTCCTGCCGCCGCCGAGGCATACAGGCCGCGGGCCCGCGCGATCTCAGCCGCGACAAGGTCGCGGATGGCGTCCGTCACCGGGCCGCCCTGCCGGGCTGCCAGCAGGTCCCGGGGCGTGACCGCGAACCGGCGCAGCGACTGCTGCGGCAGGTAGATACGGCCCCGGTCCAGGTCTTCGCCGATGTCCCGCAGGAAGTTGGTGAGCTGAAATGCCAGCCCCAGGTCGATTGCGGCGCGCCGCAGCGCCTCCGGGCCGGGCGGCGGGTTCGCGCGGCCGAGGATGGGCAGCATCTGCAGGCCGATCACCGCCGCTGAGCCCCACATATAGTCGCAAAGATCGTCGAAGGTCTCATAGCGGCTAACGGTCAGGTCCGTCCGCATGGAGCGCAGGAAGTCGCCGAAGTACTCAGCCGGGATCTGCCAGTGGCCGATGGTGTCAATAACAGCCCGGCAGACGGGATCGCCGGATTCGGCCCGGCTCAGGCCGGCCAGGAACGCCCCGGCCCACTGGTCGAAACGGTCCGCCTTGTCAGCGGGGGCAAGGGCAGGGTCGAGGTTATCGACGATGTCGTCGGCGTAGCGGGCGAAGCCGTAGAGGGCGTGCACGTACGGCCGCTTGGCGGCCGGCAGCAGCAAGGTGGCAAGGTAGTAGGTCTTGCCGTGCCGGGCGTTGAGCTGCCGTGCCAGCGCGTACGCGGCTTGCAGGCCGGGGTCAGTGATACCGGCGGCGGCCATTTCCCGCCGGGAGCGCGCGCTGATCCGGGGCATGCTGGCCGCGTCGTCCGGCCGGCCGGGCAGCGGCGCCGCGGCCGGCCGGGCGGGGCGCCTAGTCATTGCCGGTGATCCGGGCGGCGGCGAGTTTCCCGGACAGCAGGACCATCGGCACGCCGACGCCGGGCTGGGTGTTGGAGCCGCAGAAAACCAGGTTCCCGATGGCGCGGTCCAGGGTAGGGAAGCGGAACGGCCCGGACTGGCCGAACGTGTGCGCAGCGGCGAACGGCGCGCCCGCGGCCAGGCCCTGGTCCTGCCAGTCCTGCGGGGTGACGATGGCCTGCACGTCGATACTGGCAGCGAACCCCGCCAGGCCGCGCTGCTGCAAGGTGGCCACCATGTGATCCCGGTAGTCAGCGGCGATCGCCGGCCAGTCCAGCGCCGCCCGGGTGTTGGGCGCCGGGAACAGGATGTAGTAACTCTGGCGGCCGGCCGGCGCCAGCGACGGGTCCGTCCGGCTCGGGTTGCTGACCAGGAACGAGGGGTCACTCATTACCTCGCCGCGGCTGATGATCTCGCGGAACGTCTCCTTCCAGGCGGCGCCGAAGAAGATGCTGTGATGGGCCAGCCCGGGGTAATGCGCCCGGGAGCCGACATGCAGCAGCACGCAGGACGGCGAGTAAGCGATCCGGCGCAGCCGGGCCGGGGAGTACCGGTCCGGCAGCAGCTGCTCGTAAGCGGTCGGCAGGTCGGCGTTGATAACCACCACGTCCGCGGCGATGCGCTCGCCGTCGGCGGTCCGGACCGCGTGCGCCCGGCCGCCGGACACCTCGACGCTGGCTGCCCGGCAGCCGTAGCGGAACTGGACGCCGTGATCGGCGGCAGCGCCCGCCAGAGCGGTCGCGACAGCATGCATGCCGCCGCGGGGGAAGTAGACGCCCGCGACCGTGTCCATGTAGGCGATGACCGCGTAAATGGCCAGCGCGTCCTGGGGGGCCAGCCCGGCGTACATCGCCTGGAACGAGAAAATGCGGCGCAGCCGGTCGTCCTGCACGTACTGCCCGATCTTCGGCGCCAGCCGCCGGAGGCCGCCGAGCGCTGCCAGCCTCGCTCCCGCGGCGCCGAGCAGCTGCGCCGGGGAGTCCAGGTTACGGTCGATGAAAGCGCTCATCTCCAGCTCGTACAGGCGCCGCAGGAACCGGACCAGGTCCCGGTAACCGCGGGCGTCCCGGGCCGAGACCACCGCGGCGATTTCCTGCTCCATCCGTTCCGGGTCGGTGTGCACGTCGATCGCTGACCCGTCGGCGAAGTTAGCCCGGTAGGCCGGCTTCAGCGGAAGCAGCTCGAGCCTGTCTTCCAGCCGCTCGCCGACACAGGCGAGGGCGTCGGCAATGAGATCGGGCATGGTCAGCACCGTCGGCCCGGTGTCGAACCGGTACCCGCCGAGCGTCAGCAGGCCGGCCCGGCCGCCGGGTACGGCGGCCTGCTCGAGCACGGTGACCTGCCGCCCGGCGCCGGCCAGCCGCAGTGCGGCGGACAGGCCGCCCAGGCCCGCGCCGATGATGACGACCTTGTCAGTGCGACCGGTAACGCGCCGCGCGGCGAACGGCATCAGCTGGCTCCTTTCCGGTGTGACGCCAGCAGCAGCCATATCCCCACGGCCGCGAGCCACGCCGAGATCAGCAGGGTCCGGGCCCGCTCGGCTGTGCCGATGCCGCCGCCGGCCGCTAGCAGCGCGATGTCCAGCAGGCCCAGGCCGCCGATTGCCGTGCCTGCGATGATGGCGAGGCGGCCCAGGACGGGCGCCTGCGCGGTCATTATGCTGCCGAGCAGGATGGCCGCGGCGGCCACTGCGACCAGCCCGATGACGCCCGAGTCGGCGTGCGGGTCACCGAGCGCGGCGAGCAGGGTGGCGGGCGAGCGGGCGCCGACAGCGCAGGGCAGGTTCGCCCCGGCGGCGCAGCGCATCGTCGTGGCGCCGTCGGCGACGGAACTCAGGCCGGCCGCCAGGAACGACCCGGTCGCGACGAGGACCCTGGCGCCGGATTTTCCTGCCGCCCTGAGCACCGTCCACACGGCGGCGGCCGTGATCACCATGGCCGCGCCGCTGAGGACGTCCGATCCCCGGTACAGCAGGCTCCACGGCTGGCCGGGCAGCTCCAGCTGGCTGATGAACGTGTGATTCACCGCGAACCGCGGATGGGTCCACCGCTCCAGCAGGAACGAGCTGTAGGCGGCCGCGGCGAGGAAGGCGGCCACCGCGCCCGCCCTTGGCCCGGCAAAAACAGCCGGGCGAGCGCGCGGGTGAGTATCCAGGTCACTGATCACCGGCGGTTCGCTCCCCCGTTGGCGCGCCGGGTCCGCGAGCCGCCGGTGAGCCAGGCCCAGGACGCGAGGGTAAGCAGGATAAGCGCGAACCCGAACGCGAGATCTTCGACCGGGGCGAACGCCAGCCGCAGCCCGATGATGGCGCGCGGGTCGTACCGCACGATGGACAAGCCGGTGAGCACGCCGTTGAACAGCAGCTGGAAGCACACCAGCAGGACGTAGGACAACCAGAACTGTGCTGTCGCCAGCAGCCGGGTCCGCAGCACGAGCAGGTCGGTGCCGGCCGCCGCGAGAACTGCCACGCAGGCCAGGGCCGTGTAGCTCACCGGGCCGCCCGGGGAGCTACCCGGCGGGCGGCGCCCCGCTGCTGGCACCGTCCGACGGCCTCAAACGTCAGGATCGCCGCCAGCGGGATCACCACGAAGAACAGCGCTTCTTCCAGCGGCAGGCGGCCTGGCAGCAGAATCCCGGTCATCCGCCGCAGGTCGTACGTCCACTGGCCGCGGGAGATCGCATACAGGTCCCAGCTGAGGAAGACCACGAACCCCGGCAGGATCGCGGCCAGCAGGGACGCGGGCCGGGCCAGCACCCGGCTGGCGTAAACGAAGTCCAGCGGGATCGTGCAGCACAGGCAGGCCGCCAGCAGGCCCAGGTAGCTCAGGTGCGCCATGGTCAGCTTTCTCGTTCTAGATTCAGGGGCCCGGACGGCGCCAGGGTGATGCCCGCCCTGGGCAGCGGATGAGCGGACACGACTCGCAGGCCGACGCCGGCCAGGGCATCGAGCGCCACGGTCAGGATGAGGCGGGCGAGAGAGGCACCCAGGCAGGTGCGCTCTCCGGCGGCGAAGGGAATGAAAGCCCAGGCCGGCAGGGGGTCGCGAAAACGTTCCGGCCGGAAAACCAGCGGGTCGGCCCACAGGCCCGGGTCCCGGTGGGTGAGATACGGGCTGTACATGATCAGGGTTCCGCGGGCGATGGCGATCCCGCCGAAGCTGGTGTCCCGCGAGCACCTGCGGCTGCCGAGCCAGCCGGCCGGATACAGCCGCAGGACCTCGTTGATCACGGCGGCCCGCATGTCCGGCTGCCGCAGCCGCGGCTCCAGGGCCACGTGATACAGCAGCCAGGCGAGGGTGTGCGCGGTGGTGTCGTAGGCGGCGCTGACCGCGACGCGGACCTCATCCACGCCGCCGGGCAGCCGCGCGAACGCTGCCGCCAGGCAGCTGTGCGGCGCCACGGGCAGCAGCTCGGCGAGGCACTGGTTCATCTGCCGGAACAGCAGCGGCCGGGGCAGGAAGGGCCACGGCAGCGGCCGGTCCAGCGGGGCGAGAAACGCCCGCAGCAGCCCGGCCGGCAGCTGGTCGTCAAAGAACGTCGCGGACAAGATCGCGCGCACCAGGGCAGCTGACCACTCGACGGCGTCGAACCGGCCGGCCGGCAGCCGTGCCCGGGCGACGTCCGCGATCCGCGGTTCCAGCGCCGCCAGCCGCCGCCGGGCGAAGGACGGGTTCATGGCTGCGCGCCGGTCCCGGTGGGCCGGCTCGTCGGTCTGCACCACTCCGGCGGCCAGGTGTGGCGCCAGCCCGCTCATGCTGCCCTTGCTGCGGAAGGTGCGCAGGTCACCGAGCACGAAGCGGTTCCAGTCCGGGGAGTAGCCGACCAGGGCGCGCCGCCACAGGCGCAGCCCGAAGACCGGTCCTAGGGCAGCGCCTTCTTCCAGCAGCGGCAGCGGCGCTCGTCCCCACCGGCCCAGGTGCCCGACCAGCGGCTGCGCCCGCGGGGCCGGCGCCCACGTGACTGACGGCGCGCTGATGACGGGCGGCGAGCTCATGAGTAGCTGCGGCCTTTCCAGCGCTGCTGGCGGCGCATGGCCTGGCCGGCCACCGGCAGGAAGGCGACCGGGCACAGCGGCGTCAGGGCCGCCTGCCAGGCGGACCGCGGATCTGCTTTCAGCGCGACGATCAGCCGCTCGAGGATACCCAGGCCCAGCGGCACCAGCCAGCGCCGGTCCGTACGGGCCCGCCACAGCGGCCAGGTGTAGACGGCGAGATGCCAGGCCGCGGCGGCTGCCAGCCGCGCCCGGGAACCGCCCAGGGCCGGGACCAGGCCGCGGCCGAGGCCGCGGATCACCTCCCGGTAGCCAGCGTACATCCGGGTCGAGGCGAGGCCGCCGCCCAGCGCCAGGCCCAGGCGCAGGCCGCGGCGCCGGGCGGCCCGGGCTATCGCGACGTCCTCGACAAGCTCGGCGCGGACCGCGGCGAAGCCGCCGAGCTGCTCGTAGGCCTGCCGGGTGAAGCCCAGCAGCGAGCCGTTCGCGGTGGCTGCCGCCGGTACGGGCACGGACAGCAGCGGAAAGGGCAGGAAGCACAGCAGCACGTCGTCGATCAGCGGCGTGGTGAGCCGCTCCGCCAGGCTGCCGGTCTGCTGGCGGGGGAACACCGAGAACACCTCAGCGTGCTGGCGGTCCATTTCCGCCAGCACGGCGGTTACCGTTCCCGCGGCCAGCAGCACGTCAGCGTCGCAGTAGAGCAGGATCGAGCCGGCCGCTGCCGTTGACGATGCCGACGCCGACGCCAGCTGCTGGCAGGCCCACGTCTTGCCGGCCCAGCCGGCCGGAGCGCGCGTTCCGGCGATGATCCGGGCGCGCGGGTCCCCGGCGATCAGGGACGCGGCGATCGCCGCCGAGCCGTCCGACGACTCGTCGTCCAGGATCAGCAGCTCGGTATATCCGCTCTGGCGCAGCATGGCCGGCAGGAAGCGCGGCAGCGCCGCTGCCTCGTCCCGCACCGGGACGAGCAGCGACACCGTCCGCGCCACCTGCTGCGCTTGGCCGCCCGGTGACGGCGGGCCAGGTGACGGCGGCCCCGTCCCCGGCGCACCGGTCACCGCCAGCACGGGGAAGCGGGCGATGTTGACCGCCAGGGTGATCATCTTTACCGCCAGGAATGCCAGCACGGCCGGGAAGAGCACCCCTCAGCGCCCCAGCCTGCTTGACCAGCCGCTGATGCGCTCGTCCCAGCTCGCGCGGCCAGCGAGGACGCGGCGAAAGCCAGCCGGAGGGCAGCGGGGGTCGGTGCCGGCCAGGTCACTATCCAGCCGCCGGATCGCGGCGCCCAGCACATCGGCGAGCTCGGCCGGCGCGCAGGCAGCACCGATGTCCACCAGAGCCTCGGGGTGCTGGTGGCCGCGCATGGCCAGCCGGATCGCCACCGGCACGACAGGGGCAGGAGCGTAGCTGGCGAACCAGGCCGCGCCCCGCGCGAGCGGCCCGAGCGGGCCGGCCGGGCGCAGCTGCGCCTCCGGGAAAATGATCAGTACCCGGCCTGCCCGCAGGGCTTCGAGCGCCTGCCGGGGCCGCTGCGCCGAGATGACTCCCTGGTTCCGGAGAAACCCGAAGTCGGCGAGGTTGTCCGCGTCCATCAGCAGCGACGCCGCGCGGCCCTGCTGGGCAAGGATGACCGCCGAGACGAAGCCATCCCACCAGCTGTGATGATTCGCGGCCCAGACCGCAGCTGACTGCGGGACGTCGCCGCGAACCCACACACCGCGAAGGCCGAGGCGCACCAGCTGACCGAAACCGGCCGTCAGGGCGCGCGCCTCGAGCCGGGCGACGGGCTGCCTGGGCATCAGGCCGCACCCGCGGCGACAAGCTGCGCCCACCGGGGGTCCGTCTTGGCCGCGAGCTGAGCTTGCAGGTACCGCTCGGGCCACTGCGCGAGGTCCTCGACGCCGCGGTCCGCGCCGGTCACGGTCAGGAGGGCAGCCTGAGCGGCGCGAGCATGCCCGAGCGCGGCGGCCACGGCCGGCCCGATGGCCGTCCGTGTGCGCAGCATAGCCAGCGCGCTGTCACGGTCCGCCGGGCTCAGGTCCGGCCGCAGCAAGCCGCGCAGCTCGGGATGGGCGCGCAGCGCGAACGCCGCGGGCAGCGTCATGATCCCGGCAGCGAAATCGGCGCCGGCTGGCTTGCCCAGCAGCGCCGGGCTGGACACGACGTCCAGCACATCGTCGACCAGCTGCAGGCTGATGCCGAACTGCAGCCCGAACTCCGCGACCGCGGGCGCCGGGCCGGGGCCGCCGCACAGCGCGCCGAGCAGGCACGCAGCCCGGATCAGCGCGCCGGTCTTGGCCGCCACGACATCGGTGAGCTGCCCGATGCTGGCCGCGGGGTCATAGCGCAGCAGCTCTTCCAGGGCCTCGCCACGGCACAGGTCAGCCAGGGTAGCGGCGAGCACCATCCCGGCGCTCTGGCTGACACCGCAGGCCAGCACGGACGCCGCCGCGATCAGCAGGTCGCCGCTTACGACGGCAGCGGGAACGCCCTCGCGGGCGCTGATGGCGGGCACCCCGCGCCGCAGCTGAGCCCCGTCGATGAGATCGTCGTGCACCAGCGTGGCGCAGTGCATCAGCTCGACTGCGGCGGCCAGCGTCAGGGCGTCCGACCCGCAGCTGGGTCCCCATAGTGCCGCTACGGCCATCGTCAGCGCCGGGCGCAGCCGCTTTCCCCCGGCGCCGACCATTCGCTGCACCGGGACGGTGAGCGGGCCTGCCAGCGCCGCGACGGTGTCGCTCATCACGTCCGCCAGCAAGATGCTGGCGGACGGGCGCAGCACCCACGGATCGCCCGCGGGAATGTCCGCGCCCGGCCGGGTCCGGCCGCGCTGCTGGCTGAGATGCACGTGCGTCCCGCTGATCTGGCGCTCAGCGCCCTCGTTGATCTTTATGGCCCGAACCTCGCTGCTCACGGGATCACCTGCCCGGCCGACCTTTATGTCCGGCGGCTCGCGCCGTTCCGCTTGCTGCCGCCGGTACGGCGGCCCTGGCCGGATCGGGACCACCGCGAGATACCGCCTGATCGCCACAGTATCATCACGCTGACTAAGCATAGCTAATCAACTTGATGACCTGAGGGCGGAGGGCGGCCGGCTGCGGCGGTAGTGGCCGAGACGCCAGCACTGCCCCGCAGCCGCAGTGTAGTTTCAGTGACAGCAAACGCCCGGCACTTGCCGTCAGAATAACGAGGAGCACCGTGGCCAACTCGGCGCAGGACAACGAAGCCCCGTCCGCCTACCCGGGGCCTACCGGGTCAGCAGGGCGCGCGCAGGCCGGAGAATTCCTCACGACCGCGCAAGGCGTGCGGCTGCCGGACACCGACCATTCACTGAAGGCCGGCGAGCGAGGCCCGACCTTGCTGGAAGATTTTCACCTGCGGGAGAAGATCACCCACTTCGACCATGAGCGAATCCCCGAGCGGGTGGTGCATGCCCGCGGCGCTGCCGCGCACGGGATCTTCGAGTCCTACGGCACCGCCCGGTCGGTGACCCGGGCGGCATTCCTGGCCGAGAAAGGCCGGCAGACCGAGGTGTTTACCCGGTTTTCCACTGTGCTGGGCTCCCGCGGATCAGCGGACACGGTCCGTGACACCCGCGGTTTCGCGGTGAAGTTCTACACCGATGAGGGAACCTTCGACCTGGTCGGTAACAACATGCCGGTGTTCTTCATCCAGGACGGCATCAAGTTCCCCGACATCATCCACGCCGCCAAGCCGCACCCGGACCGGGAGATCCCGCAGGCGCAGTCGGCGCATGACTCGTTCTGGGACTTTGTCTCCCTGCATACCGAGGCCACCCACCACGTGCTGTGGAACATGAGCGACCGCGGCATCCCGCGTTCCTTCCGGACGATGGAAGGCTTCGGCGTCCACACCTTCCGGCTTGTCAACGCCGCCGGTGAGGCGAGCCTGGTGAAGTTCCACTGGAAGCCGGCCGCCGGGGTGCATTCGCTGGTGTGGGAGGAAGCGCAGATCGCCGCGGGCGTGGACCCGGACTTTCACCGGCGGGATATGGCCGACGGCATTGAGGCCGGCGCATTCCTGGAATACGAGCTGGGAATCCAGGTCATGCCCGATGACGGCACGGACAGCTTCCAGGGGATCGACTTGCTCGATCCGACCAAGCTGGTGCCCGAGGAGCTGGTACCGGTTCAGCTGGTCGGCAAGCTCACGCTGAACCGTAACCCCGCGAACTTCTTTGCCGAGACCGAGCAGGTCGCCTTCCATACCGGCCACCTGGTACCCGGCATCGAGGTGACCAACGACCCGCTGATGCAGGCCCGGCTGTTCTCCTACCTCGACACGCAGCTGACCAGGCTCGGCGGCCCGAACTTCGCCCAGATTCCGGTGAACCGCCCGCACGCGCCGGTCAATGACATGCTGCGGGACGGCATGCACCAGACCGCGGTTCATACCGGCTCGCGGCGTACCAGCCCAACAGCATCGACGGCGGCGCGCCGCGGCCCGCAACCGCCGATGAGGGCGGCTACGTTCAGGTAGCCCGGCCGGTCGCCGGCTCCACCGTGCGCGCCAGCCCGGTGTCGTTCGCGGATCACTTTTCCCAGGCGACGATGTTCTACCGCAGCCTGACAGCACTGGAGCAGGCCCATATCGTCGAGGCCTTCACGTTCGAGCTGGGAAAATGCCTCGAGCAGGCAATCAAGGAGCGCGAGCTTCAGGTGCTGGCCAACGTCGATGCGGGGCTGTGCGCCAAGGTGGCCGCCGGTCTCGGCCTGCCCGCGCCGGAAGGCAGCCCGGCTGAGAACGTGACGCCGTCCCCGGCGCTCTCCCAGATTGTGACCGAACCCGGGCCGATCACCGGCCGCAAGATCGGCGTTATCGCCGACGCCGGCGCGGATCTCGCCGGGATCGACAAGCTGCGGAAGGCAGCGGTGAAGCTCGGCGCTACCGTGCTGGTGATCGCGCCGGCCGGTGGCGTGCTCAGCCACGGCGGTCACCAGGAGACTGCGGACCGGACGCTGCTGACGGCGCGCTCGGTCGAGTTCGACGCGATCGTCGTGGCCGGCGGCACGACGCCGGTTCCCGACATCAAGCTGATCGTGCTGCTGCAGGAGGCGTTCCGGCACTGCAAGGTGATGGGCGCCTGGGGTGACGGAACTGTCATTCTGCAAGCTGCTGGTATCACCGCTGATCAGGCGGGAGTCGTCACCGCCAGCGGGGCGACGTCAGCTTTCACCGGTCAGCTCGCCGCGGCGGCCGGCCTGCACCGGGTCTGGGAGCGGGCGCCGGACGTGATGGAATCGGCCGTGCCGCCGGTGCCCCCCGCGCCGAGAGGCTGATCCTGGACGCCTACCGAGAGGCAGGGTAACTATCTCCCCGGAAGTTTGCCTGCCGGACTTTCGCACCTTGGTGACTGCCGCGAGCGTGACCTTCCGGCTGGCCGACTCTCGGCTAGCAGCCGCCCGGGTCTGGCTAGACCTTGATCATCATCGTGAGCCGCCGGCGATGCGGCGGGTCCCCGGCGGCTGGGAGCTGCGCATCGCCCGGCCGCCGGTGCAGCGGCTGGAGTACCTGTTCGCGGTCCGATACCCCGACGGCGCCGAGGCGATGATCTGCGATCCGGCCGCCGCGCGGGCGCCGAACCCGTTCGGGGACCATTCGGTGGTGACGTTCCCCGGCTACCGCGAGCCGTGCTGGCTTACCGCTCCCGCGGCTGCGGGCACGGCCAGCACGGATGAGATATCAGTGCCGCTGCTCAGCGGCCCGGTACCCGTCACGCTGTGGTCACCGGCCGGATCCGGGCGGGCGGTCCCGCTGCCGCTGCTGGTACTGCACGACGGGCCGGAGTACGAGCAGTTCATGCACGTTACCCGGTTCTGCGCGGCGGCTATCGAGGCGGGCACGCTGCCGCCGCACCGGGTCGCGCTGCTCGGTCCCGGCGACCGCAACCGCTGGTACGCCGCGGATCCCGGCTACGCGCGGGCGCTGACCGGGACGGTGCTCCCGTTCCTGCGGCGCACCGCCGCGGTGGCCGGTCCGGTCGCGCTGGGCGGCTGCAGCCTCGGCGCGCTCGCCGCACTGCACGCGGCGTGGCAGGAACCCGCCGCGTTCGGCGCCCTGTTCCTGCAGTCCGGCAGTTTCTTCCGGGCCGGCCTGGACGGCCAGGAAAGCTCGTTCCCCGGTTTCGCGGCGATCACGTCGTTCTTGCGGCGGCTCGCTGCCGCGCCCGCGGCGGCCAGCTGGGACATCGCGATGACCTGCGGGCTGGCCGAGGAGAACCTCGGCAACAACCGGCTGCTGGCAGCCGGGCTGGCGGCGCTCGGCCACCGGGTGACGCTGTCCGAGGTACCCGACGCGCACACGTTCACCGGCTGGCGGGACGCCCTGGACCCGGCCCTGGCCGGGCTGCTGCGCCGGGCCTGGCTGCCGCCCGCGGCAGCGACCGGCAGCGCGGCGGCCAGCGGGCAGGCAGCAGCGGCAGCGCGGGCAGGCGGAGCCGGTGCAGCGTGACCAGTTCGAGATCCGCTCGCCGGCGATCGGCGCCGCCGGAAACCGTCATCCGCTACGGCCACTGGGGCCGCCCGGTGCTGGCGTTCCCGGCCGAGGCCGGCCAGGCCGGCGACTTCGAGGCCAACGGGATGCTGGAGCCCATCCGCGGCCTGATCGACGACGGCCGGGTCAAGCTCTACTGCATCGACGCCTTCGACAATGCGACCTGGTCGCGCCGTGACCTGCCGCTGGAGGAGCGGGCACGGCGGCACGGGCAGTACGAGGACTGGATTACCGGCCAGGTGGCGCCCTTCATCACGGCGGACTGCGGCGGCGCCCCGGAGATCATCACGACCGGCTGCAGCCTGGGCGCCTTTCACGCGGTGAACTTCGCGCTCAAGCGCGCCGACCTTTTTCCGGTCGCCATCGGATTGTCCGGTAACTACGACCCGTCGGCCTGGGACGGCTGGGGCGAGCGCCGCGACACCGCCTACTTCAACAACCCGGTCGACTACGTGCCGAATCTCCGCGGCGAGCACCTGGACTGGCTGCGCAGCCGGCTGTCGGTGGTGCTCGTCGTCGGGCAGGGCGCCTGGGAAACCCATCCCACCCGCGCACTGCCCGGAACGCTCAGCCTGGCGGCGCTGCTCGCCGAGCGCGGCGTGCGCTGCGAGCTCGACGTGTGGGGCTACGACGCGGCGCACGACTGGCCCTGGTGGGCCCGGCAGCTGGCGCACCACCTGCCCCGGTTCTGCTGATCGCAGCTGCCCGGCCGAATGACTCGACACCACCGGTTTTGCCGGATTAGCGTGCTATCGGGCGCGAGCCGCGACGGTAGCCGGTGGCCGCCAGGAGCGCAACGGGAGGAGAACCGTGGACGGTGAAGTCAGGCACCTGATCGGGCTGCTGCTCGGGACCGAGGATGACTGGCCGCGCGCCTTCGAGTCACTGCTGGCGGCCCTGCCCCTGGTACGCGACACCGCCGGACGGCCGCACGTCTTCGCCGCCGAGCGCCTCACCATCGAGCCTTTCACCCTGCACGCCAAGCCGCGCGCCGACCTGGTAATCGACCGGCTCGCCTACTGGTATTACCACCCGCGCGAGTGGCTCAAGAAAGTCACGCTCATGGACGGCGTGTACTTGCTGAACTCCCCGTTCACGTTCCAGGCAATGGAGAAGCACGCCGCCTACTGCGCGATGATCCGGCTCGGCCTGAAGGTGCCCCCGACCGCCCTGGTGCCGTACAAGAACCCCGTCGGCAACGCGAAGTACGCTTACACCGCGGCCCGCTACAACCAGCCGTTCGACCTGGACGCGATCGCCGCGGAAATCGGCTACCCGCTGTACATGAAGCCCTACGACGGCGGGGCCTGGCGGGGCGTCTCGCGCATCCGGGACGCGGCCGAGCTGCACCGCGCCTACGACTCCTCCGGCGAGATGCTGATGCACCTGCAGGCTGCCGTCGAGGGGTACGACGCCTTCGCCCGGGCACTGACCATCGGCGCGGAGACGATGGTGATGCGGTTCGACCCCGACGTGCCCATGCACGAGCGGTACCGGGTCGAGCACGAGTTCCTGACTCCGGCGGCCGGCGATGAGACCGTCACGATCTCCCGGATCGTCAACGCGTTCTTCCGGTGGGAATTCAACTCCTGCGAGATGCTGGTCCGCGGCGCGGACGTGCACCCGATCGACTACGCCAACGCCTGTCCGGACGTATCCGTCACCTCACTGCACTACTACTTCCCCTGGGCCCTCAAGACGCTGGTCAAGTGGACCGTCTTCTGCCTGGTCACCGGGCGGCGGCCGAGCCTGGACACGAACACCCGGGATTATTTCGACATCGCCGACCGCCCCGGCCTGGACTACGCGGGCAGGCTCGCGGAATACCGCGTGCTCGCGGATTCCTACCTCGCGGTCGACGCTTACCGGGAATTCTGCGACGCCCAGCTGGGTGACCTGGACGCGCGCGTCCTGGACTGGGCGGCCGGGCCTGATTTCGACCGGCTGCTGACCGACACGGTCACCGCCACGTATCCCGCGGCTGAGCAGGCCCGGTTCGTCGCTCACTTCCGCGGCCTGACCGGGCTGTGGGTCCGGGACGAGGGGGCCCGGCTGGCGCGGGCCTGACTTCACGCGGCGGCCCTGGCGCGGCTTGGGCGCCGGCCGTCGCCGGCGCCCGCCGGCGCGGCGTGCCCGCTACCCCCGGCAACTGGCACGATGGACTGACCATGACTCTCGCCGAGCAATCCCAGACCCTCATCGACTGGCTGCCCGGCGCCGCCGACCCCGACGAGCTTTTCGAGGCCTTCGCCGGCTGGGCCGCAGGCCGGGGACTGGCGCTGTACCCGCACCAGGAAGACGCGCTGATCGAGATCGTCTCGGGCGCCAGCGTGATCCTCTCCACGCCGACCGGGTCCGGCAAGAGCCTGGTGGCGGCCGGCGCGCACTTCGCCGCGCTGGCGCGCGGCGTCCGTACCTTCTACTCCGCGCCGATCAAGGCACTGGTGTCGGAGAAGTTCTTCGCCCTCTGCGAGATGTTCGGCCCGGCGCATGTCGGCATGATGACCGGCGACGCCAGCGTGAACTCGACCGCGCCGATCATCTGCTGCACGGCGGAGATCCTGGCCAGCATCGCGCTGCGCGAGGGCGCCCGCGCCGACGTCGGCCAGGTGGTCATGGACGAGTTCCATTTCTACGCCGACCCGGACCGGGGCTGGGCCTGGCAGGTGCCGCTGATCGAGCTGACCGGCGCCCAGTTCGTGCTGATGTCGGCCACGCTCGGGGACGTGACCCGGTTCGAGCAGGACCTCACCCGGCGCACCGGGCGGCCGGCCGCCGTGGTCAGCTCGGCGGACCGGCCGGTGCCGCTGATCTTCTCGTTCGTGCTCACGCCGCTGCACGAGACGCTGGAGGAACTGCTTGCCACCCGGCAGGCACCTGTCTACGTGGTGCATTTCACCCAGGCGGCCGCGATCGAGCAGGCGCAGGCGCTGATGAGCGTCAACGTGTGCAGCCGGGCGGAGAAGGACGCGATCGCGGAGCTGATCGGCGGATTCCGGTTCGCCGCGGGCTTCGGCAAGACGCTGTCCCGGCTGGTCCGGCACGGCATCGGCGTGCATCACGCCGGGATGCTGCCGCGGTACCGGCGGCTGGTGGAGACACTCGCCCAGGCCGGCCTGCTGAAGGTCATCTGCGGCACCGACACCCTCGGCGTCGGGATCAACGTGCCGATCCGCACGGTGCTGTTCACCGCGCTGTCGAAATACGACGGCACGAAAGTGCGGCACCTGCAGGCCCGCGAGTTCCACCAGATCGCCGGCCGGGCCGGGCGGGCCGGCTACGACACCGTCGGCTCGGTCGTCGTGCAGGCCCCCGAGCATGTCGTGGAAAACGAGAAACTGCTGGCGAAGGCCGGTGATGACGCCAAGAAACGCCGCAAGGTGGTGCGCCGCAAGCCGCCGGAGGGGTTCGTCTCATGGGGCAGGCCCACCTTCGAGCGGCTGGTCGCGGCCGATCCCGAGCCGCTGCGGTCGAGCTTCGCGGTCAGCCACGCGATGCTGCTGGGAGTGATCAGCAGGCCCGGCGACGCGTTCGCGGCCATGCGCCACCTGCTCACTGACAACGACGAGGAGCCGGCCGCGCAGCGCCGCCATATCCGCCGTGCCTTCGCGATTTACCGCGCCCTGCTGGCCGGCGGCGTGGTCGAGCGGCTCGCCGAGCCGGACGCCGAGGGCCGCCGCTGGCGGCTGACCGTCGACCTGCAGGCCGATTTCGCGCTGAACCAGCCGCTGTCCCCGCTCGCCCTCGCCGCGATCGAGCTGCTGGACCGCGCGGCTCCGGATTACCCGCTGGACGTGCTTTCGGTCGTCGAGGCCACCCTGGACGACCCGCGGCAGGTGCTGTCCGCGCAGCTGTTCAAGGCCCGCGGCGAGGCGGTGGCGCAGATGAAGGCCGACGGCATCGAGTACGAGGCCCGGATATACCTGCTCGACTCGGTGACGTACCCCCGCCCGCTAGCCGACCTGGTAGAGGGCGCGTACAACATCTACCGGCGCGGCCACCCGTGGGTCGCCGACTACCAGGTCCGGCCCAAGTCCGTGGCGCGGGACATGTACGAGCGGGCGATGACGTTCGTGGAGTACGTCGGTTTCTACGGCCTGTCCCGGTCCGAGGGGCTGGTGCTGCGCTACCTGGCCGACGCCTACAAGGCGCTGCGGCAGACCGTGCCGGAGGACGCCAGGACGGAGGAGCTCGCCGACCTGATCGAGTGGCTGGGCGAGCTAGTCCGCCAGGTCGACTCCAGCCTGATCGACGAGTGGGAGCGGCTGCGCGACCCGGCGGCCCAGGCGGCCGCCCCGCTGGATGACCGGCCGCCCGCGGTGACCCGCAACATCCGCGCGTTCCGCGTGCTGGTGCGCAACGCGCTCTTCCGCCGGGTCGAGCTGGCGGCGCTGCGCCGCTACGGCGATCTCGGCAACCTGGACCCGGCCGGCGACTGGGACGGTCCGGCCTGGGCCGCCGCGGTGGAGCCCTACTTCGCCGAGCACGGCTACCTCGGCACCGGCCCGGATGCCCGCGGGCCGGCCCTGCTGATCATCGATACTGCCCAGCCGGGTTACTGGCTGGTACGGCAGATCTTCGACGACCCGGCCGGCGACCACGACTGGGGCATCAGCGCCACGGTTGACCTGGCCGCGTCCGATGAAGCCGGCGAGGCCGTGCTGCAGATCACCGACGTCGGCCAGCTGTAGCGCGCGGGCGCCCGGCTGACCGGCGGCTGCCGCGGCCGCCCGGCGCTACGAGCAGCGAGCGCTAGCTCGCCGCTCGCACTTCCAGCTGCGCCAGCAGCTCCAGCGTCGCGCTGGCCACGGCCTGCACTGCCTGGTCGAACGCGGCCGCGTTATGCCGGGCGGGCTGCCGGAAGCCGCTGATCTTCCGGACGTACTGCAGCGCCGCCGCCCGCACGTCCTGCTCGGTCACGTTCTCGGTAAAGGGCTCACGCAAGGTCTTAATACTTCGGCACATAAAGAAGACCGTACGCCCGCCAGCGCCGCCAGCCCGCGCCGCCGGGGCATCCCGGCGGCGCCCCGGCCGGCGCCGGATCAGCGGCATGCGGCGAGCCGGTCAGGCGCGCTGGTAGACCGACACATGCACGGCGCCGGCCGAACTGAACGGCGCGCGGTCCCAGTCGCTGTAGCGCTCGCGCAGCCGCAGGCCGGCCTGCCCGGCCATCAGGTCCAGCTCACTGGGCCAGGCGTACCGCAGGGCCACCGGATGCAGCGCCGTCCCCTGGCCGCCCAGCGTAACGAACTGGCTGTCGATGCGCTGGCCGGCGCTGTCGTGCCGGGAGCACATGAGGGTCACCGAGCTTTCCGTCACGGCCAGCGTCTCGGTCCGCTGATCCCGGTCGAACCGGGTCAGGTCCGGGACGAAGCACTCGATCACGAACACGCCGTCCGGCTCGAGCACCCGCGCGACGCCGGCGAAGCACTCCTCCTGGCTGCCGGAACTGAGCAGGGCGAACAGGGTATTGAATACCAGGTACACCAGCCGGAACGGCCCGGTGGCCGGTACCTGCGCCATATCGCCGATGGTGACGGGGATCGACGCACCGCCAGGCTTGGCCCGCAGCCGTTCCACCATGGCCGCTGAGGCATCGATGCCCTCGACCGCAATGCCGCGGCGAGCTAGCGGAAGCGCGACCCGGCCGGTTCCGATCGCCAGCTCCAGCACGCGGCCGCCGCCCGCCAGCCCGGCCAGGAACTCCGCCGCCGCAGCCGGGTCACGGTCGGCGTGGCGCTCGTCATAGGCGCTCGCCCAGCTATCGCCGTAGAACTGAGGATCAGCGAAACTGCTCATGCCCGTCACTACAGCAGACTGCGGGCGGCAGACGCTAGTTGTTTTCCTCGCCGCGGCAGCCGAAAAGGCCGGCCGGCTTACTCCAGGCCGAGCAGCCCGGCCAGGCCGACGGTCAGGCCGGGCGGCAGCGCGGCTATGCCGCGGACGGCCGCCAGCACGCCGGGCATGAACGAGGCCCGTTCCAGTGAGTCATGCCGGATCGTCAGCACCTCGCCGTGCCCGCCGAGCAGCACTTCCTGGTGCGCCAGCAGGCCGGACAACCGGACCGAGTGCACATGCACGCCGTCCAGTACGGCGCCCCGGGCGCCGTGCGCCGCACTGGCCGTCGCGTCCGGCGGCAACCCCAGCCCTGCGCCGGCTCGGGCAGCACTGACTATCGCGGCGGTGGCGGCGGCGGTGCCGGACGGGGCGTCCGCCTTGGCCGGGTGATGCATCTCGATGATCTCCGCGGACTCGAAGAAAGGCGCCGCGAGCTCGGCGAACCGCATCATCAGCACCGCGCCGACGGAAAAATTGGGCACGACCAGCAGCCGGGCCGACGGGGCCAGCGCCAGCCATTCCCCTGCCGCGGCCCGCCGCGCCTCGTCGAACCCGGATGTCCCGACCACGACGTCCAGCCCGCGCGCCAGGCACCAGCGCAGGTTTTCCAGCACCGCGGCCGGATCGGTGAAGTCCACGACCACGTCGCAGCCGGCCAGCGGATCGCGCGCGTCGCCCGCGTCAACCGCCGCCGTCAGCGTGAGATCAGCGGCTTCGTGCACCGTCGCGCATACCACGGCACCCATCCGGCCCCTGGCCCCGAGAACCCCGACCCTGATCATCATGCTCCTCCGCTACCGGCGCCGGGCCGGCCCGCGTGCCCCGCGCACGGACCGGGCCGGCTGCCGGTCAGCTAATCCCCGTGGTGAATCAGCCGAGCGCCGCGGTGAATGCGTCCGCGTCGTCGAACGGGCCGACCACGGCAAGGGTCTTGGGCAGCGCAAGCACCGCCGCCGCTACGGCGCGCACCTCGTCATGGGTGACGCCGTCGATCGCGGCGAGGATCTCGTCGACCGGCTCCAGCCGCGGGTAGACCAGGTCGGCCTTGCCTAGCCGGCTCATCCGCGAGGACGGGTCTTCCAGGCCGAGCACGATGGAACCGCGAAGCTGGCCCTTGCCGCGCGCGAGCTCTTCATCGGTCAGCCCGGCGGAGATCACCTTGGCAATCTCGTCCTGGCAGATGGCGAGCACGTCGTCGGCCTTGGCCGGCAGGCAGCCGGCGTAGATACCCCAGATGCCGGTGTCCGCGTGCTGCGAGCTGAAGCTGTACACCGAGTACGCCAGGCCGCGCTTCTCCCGCACTTCCTGGAACAGCCGCGAGGACATGCCGCCGCCGAGCGCGGCATTCAGCACTCCGAGGGCGAACCGGCGGTCATCAGAGCGGGCCAGCCCCCGGCAGCCGAGCACCAGGTTGGCCTGCTCGATCGGCCGCGAGATGAGCCGCACGCCGGTGCCAGCGGTGCCGGCCGCCGGTCCGGGGCCTTCTGGTCCGGGGCCTTGCGGTCCGGTCAGGCGCGGTGGCCGCGGCGGAGTGTCGCCCGCCAGGACGCCGCCGAAGGCAGCGCGGGTCAGCTCGACCACCTGGTCGTGGTCAAGGCTGCCCGCGGCCGCGACTACCAGCGTGTCCGGGGTGTACCGGGCGCGGTAGTAGCCGGCGATCTGGTCCCGGCTGATGGTGTTAATCGAGTCAGGGGTGCCGAGAATGGGCCGCCCGAGGGGCGTGTCGCCGAACAGCTTCGCCGCGAACGCCTCGTGCACGGTGTCCGACGGGTCATCGTCGTTCATCGCGATTTCCTCGAGGATGACGCCGCGCTCAGCCTCGACGTCCTTGGCCTCGATCAGCGAGCTGGTCACCATGTCGGCGAGCACGTCGATCGCCAGCGGCAGGTCAGCGTCCAGCACCCGGGCGTAATAGCAGGTGTACTCCTTGGCGGTAAACGCGTTCAGCTCACCGCCGACGGCGTCCATCGCAGCGGAGATCTCCAGTGCGCTGCGCCGTGCCGTGCCTTTGAAGAGCAGGTGCTCCAGGTAGTGCGTCGCGCCGGCGTGCTCGGTGTCCTCGTCCCGCGAGCCAACCCCGGTCCAGATGCCGAAAGCCGTCGACCGGACGGCGGGCAGCGACTCGGTGATGACCCGCAGGCCGCCGGGCAGGACCGTGCGGGCGACGGCCGGATCGCCGTCACCCGCCGTCCGCTGCGGCCGCGAAGGTGCCGGTGATGTCATGAGTTGCCGGAACCGGAGCCCGAGCCCGAGTTGCCGGAGCCGCGGCTGCGCTGCCGGTTCCGCTCGCCGCCGCCGGCCCGGTCACCGCCGGCCCGGTCACCGCCGGCCCGGTCACCGCCGGCCCGGTCACCGCCGCGGTCGCCGCGCCGGTCATCGCCACCGCCGCTGCCTGCCGGGCCGGCCGCCGCGCCGCTGGCACCGCCGAGGTTCTCGCCGGCCGCCTCCCGCTCAACCACCTCGACCGGCACCAGGGACAGCTTGCCCCGGTCGTCGACCTCGCGGATCTCGACCTGGATCTTGTCGCCGACCTTAACTACGTCGTCGACGTTCTCGATCCGCACGCCGCCGTGCAGCTTGCGGATCTGGGTGATGTGCAGCAGTCCGTCCTTGCCCGGAAGCAGCGAGATGAAGGCGCCGAACGTCGTCGTCTTCACGACGGTGCCGAGGAACCGCTCGCCGATCTCGGGGATATGCGGGTTGGCGATCGCGTTGATCGCCGACCTGGCGGCCTCGGCCGAGCTGCCGTCGGTCGCGCCGATGTAGATCGTGCCGTCGTCTTCGATGGTGATCTCGGCGCCGGTTTCCTCCTGGATCGAGTTGATCATCTTGCCCTTCGGGCCGATGACCTCGCCGATCTTGTCGACCGGGACCCGCACCGTGATGATCCGCGGCGCGTACTGGCTCATTTCCGCCGGGGCGTCGATCGCCTCGCGCATGACCTCCAGGATGGTCAGCCGGGCGCCGCGGGCTTGCTTGAGCGCCGCGCCGAGCACCGCCGCGGGGATGCCGTCCAGCTTGGTGTCCAGCTGCAGCGCGGTGATGATGTCCTTGGTGCCGGCGACCTTGAAGTCCATGTCGCCGAACGCGTCCTCGGCGCCCAGGATGTCAGTCAGCGTGACGTACTCGCCGCCTTCGTAGATCAGGCCCATGGCGATGCCCGAGACGTGATCCTTGAGCGGCACGCCCGCCTCGAGCAGTGACATCGTGGCGGCGCAGACTGAGCCCATCGAGGTGGAGCCGTTGGAGCCGAGCGCCTCCGAAACCTGGCGGATCGCGTACGGGAATTCTTCCCGCGTCGGCAGCACCGGGACCAGAGCCCGCTCGGCCAGCGCGCCGTGCCCGATCTCGCGCCGCTTGGGCGAGCCTACCCGGCCGGTTTCGCCGGTCGAGTACGGCGGCATGTTGTAGTTGTGCATGTACCGCTTGGTGCGCTCCGGGTTCAGCGTGTCGATCATCTGCTCCATCCGGAGCATGTTGAGCGTGGTCACGCCGAGAATCTGGGTCTCGCCGCGCTCGAACAGCGCCGAGCCGTGCACCCGCGGCAGCACGCCCGCCTCGGCGGACAGCTGCCGGAGGTCAGCGAGCCCGCGGCCGTCGATCCGGCGGCCGTCACGGATGATCCGCTGCCGGACCAGCTTCTTGGTCAGCGCCCGGTACGCGCCGCTGATCTCCTTTTCCCGGCCATCGAACTGGCCGGCGAGCTTCTCGGCTGACAGGACTTTCAGCCGGTCGGTCTCGGTCTCCCGGTCCTTCTTGCTGGCGATCGTCAGCGCCCTGGCGAGGTCCTCGGATACTTCCGCCGCCAGCGCGTCATACAGGTCCTGGCCGTAATCCGCGAATGTCGGGAAGCTCGCGGTCTCTTTCGCGGCCTGCCGCGCGATCTGCTGCTGGGCGTCGCACAGCAGCCGGATGAACGGCTTAGCCGCTTCCAGCCCCTCGGGAACGGTGTCCTCGGTCGGGGCTACCGCGCCGCTGCCCGGGTCGGCGAGCAGCCGCAGCGTACCGGGGGTGGACTCGGCCTCGACCATCATGATCGCGACCTCGCCGTCGTCCAGCACCCGGCCTGCCACCACCATGTCGAAGGTGGCGTCGGCAAGCTGGGAGTGGGTCGGGAAGCCCACCCACTGGCCCTTGATCAGGGCAACCCGCACGCCACCAATCGGGCCGGAGAACGGCAGTCCGGCCAGCTGGGTCGACAGTGATGCCGCGTTGATCGCGACCACGTCGTACAGGTGGTCGGGATGCAGGGACATGATCGTCTCGACGATCTGGATCTCATTGCGCAGGCCGCTGGCGAACGAGGGCCGCAGCGGGCGGTCGATCAGGCGGCAGGTGAGGATGGCGTCCTCGGACGGGCGCCCCTCGCGGCGGAAAAACGAGCCGGGGATCCGGCCCGCCGCGTACATCCGCTCTTCCACGTCCACGGTGAGCGGGAAGAAGTCAAGATTTTCCTTGGGGCGCTTGGACGCGGTGGTCGCGGACAGCACCATGGTTTCGTCGTCCAGGTAGACGACCGATGACCCGGCGGCGAGACGGGCGAGCTTGCCTGTCTCGAACCGGAGCTTATGCACGCCGAGCGGGCCGTTGTCGATAACGACTTCGGCGCTGTAGACACCCTCCACGGGTGAGACCTCCTTGATTGAGGTCCCGCGCGTGCCCGCCGCCAGCGGAGCGCGTGCCGTCCGGCGGGCAGAGGCGGCCGGCTGCGTGCAGCCGGTCCGCCGCTAGCGCATGGCTAGCTTTGTCTGCCCTGTGCCAGGCGGCCACCGGGCCGGTCTTCGATTGAAGCCCTCGGCCCCGCGGCCAGCGCAGCTGCTGCTGCGCGGGCCGGGACCCGAGAACCACTACCGAGGACCGGCTGCGGACGGTGTCAGCGCTCCGGGCCGGGGCCGCGGGACGTCGTTCATTCTGTGCTGTATTCAGTTATCAGGCTGGCCAGCGGCCGGTCACGCGCCGCCGCCTGCTGCCTGCGATCTAATCTACCGGTCTACCGGCGCAGGCCGAGCTTCTCGATCAGAGCGCGGTAACGGCCGATGTCCTCACGAGTCAGGTACTGCAGCAGCCGCCTGCGGCGGCCGACGAGCAGCAGCAGCCCGCGGCGGCTGTGGTGGTCGTGCTTGTGCACCTTCAGGTGCTCGGTCAGATCATTAATCCGCCGGGTCAGCAGCGCGACCTGGACCTCCGGCGAGCCGGTGTCACCCTCACTGGTCGCGTGCCCGCCGATGATCTCTTTCTTCACCGTGGTGTCAAGCGGCACGTTGATTCCTCTGCCTGTAGGTCTGGACCTGCAGGTCTGGGCCTGCAGGCCTGGTTCATCCTGATACTGATCTCCGGCGCCCCAGCATCGGGGCGGACCTGTCGGAGCAGAAGGGCGCCGCAGCAAGGGCGCGGGCTTCTCCTCGCTGGCCAGCCGCATGAGGGCGCAGCCAGCCGGGCCCGGATAGCCAGGCCGACTACTGAGAATACCACGGCGGCTTCTCCGGCCACACCGCATCCTGGCGGACCACTGATGCGCTCAAATCCTTCATTGCGGCAGGCTGAACCCGGCTCGCGCCCCGGTTGCCGGGCAGCGCGCCCTTGGGTGGGTTTACCGGATTGTTACATCTGGCCAGAGCCCGGTAGCCGTCGCCGGCGTGTATACGTCATGCTGGATGTTCCGTGCATGCCGCGTCGAGAGGTGGGCCGGGTGCACCAGTAAGGCGACTTCCAGGAATTTTACGAGGCCAACTACGGCCGGATCGTGGCGATGGTGACGGGTGTGCTCGGTGACCGGCAGGAGGCGGAGGACGTGGCCTAGGAGGCGTTCTCCCGCGCCCTCACCCGGTGGTCCCGGCTGGGCGGCTATGACCTGCCGGAGGCGTGGGTCCGGCGGGTAGCCCTGCGGCTCGCCATCGACTCGGGCCGCCGGGTGCGGCGGGCCATCCGGGTCTCCGTCAAGGTCGCTGCCCAGCCGCGGCGGCCGGAGCCCGATCCGGGCGACGCGCTGATGTACCGGCCGCTCGGCGCGGCGCTGCGCCAGCTGCCGATGCGCGAGCGCGAGGTCGTCGTCCTGCATTACCTGGCTGACCTGTCGGTGGAGGAGATAGCGAGGGAACGCGGCTTGCCCGCAGGCACCGTCAAGACGCGGCTGGCCGCTGGCCGGCGGCGGCTGGAGCAAGAACTCGCCCGGCAGGCCGAGGCGGTAAGCGATGCGGGATGAGGAGCTGCGCAGGCAGTTCACCGATTGGGCGCGGCCACTGCGAGCCGCCGCGCCGCCCGCTGTGCCGGTGCTACGCCGGCGCGCCCGGTGGCGGGCTGGCCGCCGCGCGGCGGCCAGCCTGGCCACCGCGGCCGCGGTGGCGGGAATCGCCCTGGTCAGCCTGCCCCGGACCGGTCCGGGCGTGCTCGTGGCGGCCCCGGCCTCGCCGCCCCGTTTTGCGGTGGTGCTGCAGCATGCTAGTGGCAGCCAGCCTGCCCGCGTGACGGACATGACGACCGGCAAGACCGCCGGCCTGGTCCGGCCGCCGGTCACCGCCTCCAGCTTCGAGTGGGCCGCCGCGACACCCGGCGGCCGCACCTTCGTGCTCGCTGATCAGTCACAGACGAGGATCTACCGGTTCTACCGGCTGCACCTGACCGCCGGCGGCCGCCCCGGACCGCTGCGGCTGCTCCGCGTCGCGCCACTGCACTTCGCCCAGATCTACGGCATGGCCCTGACCGCTGACGGCAGCAAGCTAGCCTTGGCCTGGCAGAACGACCCGAACGCCCCGCAGCGCAGCCGTATCCAGGTCACCACCCTGGCCACCGGCGCGACCCGGACCTGGACCTCCGCCCGCGGCAGCGCGGACACCGTGTCCTGGGCCGGCACCCGCACCCTGGCCTTCGACTGGCAGGACGCAGCCCGCCCGGCCCGCTCCGGCATCCGCCTGCTGAACACCGCCGCACCCGGCACCAGCCCGCTCGGCTCCCGCCTGCTCATCCCCGGCACCACCCGCGCCGGCCGGCTCCGCTTGCCCGCCAGTCCCCTGATAACCACCACCGGAGTGCTAGCCACCCTGGCCACGGGCCCGGGCGGCGCCGCCACCGTGATCGCCGAGTTCTCCGCCCGCACCGGGCACCTGCTGCGCACTCTCACCCCGCCCGCCACCGTCACCGGCAGCCAGGCCGTATGGTACTGCGGCATCCTGTACGCCGACCCCGCCGGCCGCCACCTCATCACCCAGTGCGGCAACGCCCAGGGCCAGGTCACCAACGGCAAATACACCCCCATCCACCTCCGCACCCACCTCCCCGCCGCCAACATCGGATACGCCAACAGCTTCGCCTGGTAACGCATTTACCTGGCCATCGCCATAACGGTCACCCGTCACGAAATTTGCCGCAGCGGATGCACAGCAGAAAAGGAGGCGAATAGCTGGCGCCGCGCTTCTGGCCCGCAATTATGCCAGGCTGGCTAATGCCAGATAAAGCTCGTCACCGAGCGGCGGCGGCACGGGCCGCATCGACGTCCCGGTGCATCTGCTCGATGAGGTCGCTGGCCGAATCGAACCGGACCATGCCGCGCAGCCACCCGGCGAAGTCCACCGCGACGTGCGCCCCGTACAGATCAAGATCGTCTCGGTCCAGCGCGTACGCCTCGACGCTCCGGTGCTGCGCGTCGAACGTGAAGTTGGTGCCCACCGAGACCGCGGCGGGCCAGCGCTCGGCGTCGGCGCCGCCGGTGTCCAGGCGGGTCAGCCAGCCCGCGTAGACCCCGTCGGCCGGGACCGCGGTATGCGGCGGCAGCTCTAGGTTGGCCGTCGGAAAGCCCAGCGACCGGCCGCGCTGCTGACCGCGCACCACGATGCCCTCAATCCGGTGCGGGCGGCCCAGATAGCGCGCGGCCGCGGCCACGTCCCCGGCCGCCAGCAGCTGCCTGATCTCGGTAGAGGAGATCGTGGTATCCCCCTCGGCCAGCAGCGGGACGCCTTCCGCGGTGAAGTCGTACTTCTCGCCCAGCTCGCTGAGCAGTGCCACGTCGCCTTCCGCCCGGTGACCGAACCGGAAGTTCTCGCCTACCACGACGGCCGCCGCATGCAGTCGCTCAACCAGCACAACGCGGACAAATTCATCCGGTTTGAGCTGAGAGAACTCGTAGCTGAACGGGAGCACGCAGACCGCGTCGACGCCCAGTCCGGCCAGCAGCCCGGCGCGGCGCCGGGCACTGCCCAGGAACGGCGGATGCGAGCCTGGCCGCACCACCTCGTCCGGATGCGGGTCGAACGTGACGACCACGACCGACAGCGCCCGCTGCTCCGCGAGCTGCCGGGCGCGGGCGACGATGCGCTGGTGACCCCGGTGAACTCCGTCAAACACGCCGATCGTGACGACGCAGGAACCCCAGGTGAGGGGCACGTCAGCGAGGCCCTGCCACCGCTGCATAGCACGGCTCCTCCGTTGTCCTGTGGTCTGCGACCGTGGTTCAAGACTCCCATGACGTCTCCGCGGCGCCGGATGCGCCACCCCTGCCAGCCCGGGGCCGGCGGGTCAGCCGACGAAGACGGCCAGCGAGCGGGCCACGCCGTCCGCCTCGGTCAGCAGTGCGATCAGCGCGCCATCCGGGCCGAAGGCCGCGATCGGCATGACGGCGGCGCCGGGGCCGGGCGCGGAGCGCGATCCGCGCGCCGGGCCGGGAACCGATCCGGCGCGCTGGACAGCGCCGGGGCCAGCCGGCAGCCGGCCGCCGCGCGCGATCAAGAGCGCCTCCGCCTCGTTAAGGTCACGGCGCGCGAAGGCCGCGGCGGCCGCGTCGGCCAGCGGGATCACCGCCAGCGATACGGCGAGCTGATCGAGGGTGCGGGCGGCAGTGACGTCATAAGGCCCGACCCGGATGCGCCGCAGTGCGGTCAGATGGCCGCCGACACCCAGGGCCGCGCCGAGGTCGCGGGCAATCGCCCGGATGTACGTGCCGCTGGAGCAGGTGACGTCGACGTCCAGATCCAGCAGCTCACCATCCGCGCGGATATCGCGTACCGTCAGCTGCCGGACGGTGACAGACCGGGCGGCCAGCTCGGCGGTCTTGCCCTGGCGCGCAAGCCGGTAAGCACGCTGCCCGTTGACCTTGATCGCGCTCACGGCCGGGGGCACCTGCTCGATGTCGCCGGTAAACCGGGCGGCAGCGCTCAGCAGCTGCTCCCGGGTCAGCCCGGCCGCGGACCGGCTCCCGGTAACGGCACCATCGGCGTCGTCGGTGTCGGTCACCTGGCCCAGCCGGATTGCCGCCGCGTACTGCTTCTCGGTCAGCGTCAGGTGACCGAGCAGCCGGGTGGCCCTGTCCACTCCGACGACCAGCACGCCGGTGGCCATCGGGTCGAGCGTGCCGGCATGACCGACCCGCTTGGTCCCGGCTAGCCGGCGGATTGCGGCGACGACGTCGTGTGACGTCCAGCCGCCCGGCTTGTCGACGATGACCAGTCCGCTAGCCGTCACCTGCCCGCCGTCAGGGTAGCTGCCGCGACGGCACTGCCGAGCTGCTCGCGGATGGCGCCGATAGCGGCTGCGGCACTGCCGTCGCCGGTGAACCCGGCCGCCCAGACGTGACCGCCGCCGCCGAGCGCACCGCAGGCCCGCCCGACATGGACGCCTCCTTTGGACCGGGCGGAGACCTGCCAGCGGCCGTCGTCGGATTCCTTGAGTACTACGGCCACATCGGCTTCCTCAGTCCGGCGCAGCACGTCGATCACGGACTCCGCCGCGTCCAGCGGCAGTCCGGCGGCCGCCCGGTCAGCGCGCGTCACCGTGGTCCAGACCAGCCCGTTACCGCCGGCGGCACCCGGTTCCAGGACCGCGCGCCGCAGGGCTGCTGACAGCATCCCCAGGTAACCGAACGGGGCCCGGTCCCACAGCTCGTAGGCGATGACACCGGGGTCGATGCCGGTCGCCAGCAGCCGGGCCGCCAGCTGGTGCACCCCCGGCGACGTGGCAGCGAACCGGAATGAGCCGGTATCGGTGACCAGGCCGACATACAGGCAGGTCGCGATTTCCGCGGATAGCGGCGCGGCGAGCCTGCTGATCAGCTCATCCGCCAGCACGGCGGTCGCGGCCGCCGCCGGGTCGACCAGGCTGACCGCGCCGAAACCGGTGTAGGACGGATGATGATCTATGACGATGAGCTCGCGCGCACTCGCCGCGTGCGGCTCCAGCAGGCCGAGCCGGTCAGCGCTGGCCGCGTCAAAGGTGACCATGACATCGGGCCGCCGCGGGTACGACTCCGGCGGGCTCAGCAGGTCCAGGCCGGGCAGGAAGCGCAGAATCTTCGGGATCTCGAACGGAGCATCACCGAAAGACGCGATGACCCGCGGCCGGGGGCCGCCGCCGCGTGTGCGCAGTGCGTGCGCCACGGCGAGCATCGAGCCGAGCGCGTCCCCGTCCGGGCGGATGTGACAGGCCAGGCAGATTTCCGCTGAGCTGCCCAGGGTCCGGACGGCTTTCTCCCAGCTATCCGGGGAGATGACGGGCTCGTCAGGTCCGGTCATGCCGGGGAGTGCCCAGTCCCCCGGTCGCGGCCGGCCGGGATTTCCGCCAGCCGGTCAGCGGCGGCGGCCCCGGCCCAGGCCTCGGCGGAGTCACCGGCGGTACCCGCAGCGGAGCGCCGCCCGTTGTCCGGGCTGGCGGAATCGCGGGCAGCCGGCTGGCCGTCGGGTCCCGCCTCGGGCTCCTCGCCGTCTTCCGCTGCGGGACGGCCCGCAACCTTGTAAGGGTCAGGCTCGCCAGCGGGCTCAGCGCCCGCGCGGGCCACCGCCAGCGCCGCGTCGGCCGCGCGCGCGCGGGCTACCAGCTCTTCGATGTTGCGCGCGTTATCGGGCACGCTGTCGAGCTGGAATGCGACCGTCGGGGTGTGCTTCAGCCCGGTCTGCCGTCCCACCTCGGACCGGATCAGGCCGGACGCGCTGGCAAGCGCGGCAGCCGTTGCCGCCTGTTCCTCCGCTGAGCCGTAGACGGTGTAGAAGACTGTCGCCTCGCGCAGATCACCGGTGACCCGGGCGCCGGTGACGGTCGCGAACCCCAGCCGCGGGTCCTTGACCCTGCGTTCCAGCATCTCCGCGACGATCTGGGCGATCCGCTCGCCGAGCTTGCGTGCCCTGGCCGAATCCATGGGTCACTCCCCCTCGCCGTTGAACAGCTGCTGCCGCGCCGACAGTAGCTCGATCTCGGGGCGCGCGGCCATGAAGCGCTCGCACGCCGACAGCATCTCGATAGCATGCGCCGCCGTTGCGGAGACCACGGCGATGCCGATCTCGGCCCGCCGGTGCAGATCCAGGAAACCAGTCTCGGCCACTGCGGCACCGGGAAATTTCCGGTGTACCTCGGCGATGAGCGGCCTGACCGCGGAGCGCTTCTGCTTCAGCGACCGGACGTCACCGAGCAGCAGGTCCAGGGTCAGGGCACCCACGTACACAGTCGCCGTCTCCCGATCCGCAGCCGCCGCCGGGTCAGGCGCGCGGCTTCTCCTTCATCTCGAAGGTCTCAATCACGTCGCCCACCTTGATGTCGTTGTAGCCGACTCCGATGCCGCACTCGAAACCGTCGCGCACCTCGGTCACGTCGTCCTTGAACCGGCGTAGCGAGTCGACGTTCAGGTTGTCGGCGATCACCACTCCGTCCCGTACCAGCCGCGCCTTGCTGTTGCGGGTGATCGTGCCCGACCGGACGATGCAGCCGGCGATGCTGCCGATGCGCGGGACCCGGAAAACTTCCCGCACTTCGGTACTGCCGAGCTGCGCTTCCTCGAACTCCGGCTTGAGCATGCCCTTGAGTGCGGCCTCGATCTCCTCGATGGCCTGGTAGATCACCGAGTAGTAGCGGATCTCCACACCCTCGCGCTGGGCCAGCTCGCCGGCCCGGCCGGCCGGCCGCACGTTGAAGCCGATGATGACCGCGTCGGATGCGATGGCCAGGTTGACGTCGTCCTGGGTAATCGCGCCGACGCCGCGGCCGATCACCCGCAGCACGACCTCCTCGCCCACGTCGAGCTTGAGCAAGGCGTCTTCCAGGGCCTCCACCGAACCGGAAACGTCACCCTTGATGATCAGGAGCAGTTCTTCCCGCTCGCCCGACTTCAGCGCCGACTCCAGATCCTCCAGGGTGATCCGCGGCCGCCGCTGGGCGAACTGCGCGCTGCGCTCGCGGGCCTCGCGCCGCTCGGCGATCTGGCGGGCGACCCGGTCGTCGTCAACGACGAGGAAGCTGTCGCCGGCGCCCGGAACCGCGGTCAGGCCCAGCACCTGCACCGGCCGTGACGGCGGGGCCTCGCTGACCTGATCGGCGTTCTCGTCCAGCATGGCACGCACCCGGCCGTAGGCCTCCCCGGCGACGATCGAGTCGCCGACGTGCAGCGTGCCGCGCTGGACCAGCACGGTCGCCACCGGTCCGCGGCCGCGGTCGAGATGTGCCTCGATCGCGACGCCCTGAGCCTGCTGACGGGGGTTGGCACGCAGGTCCAGCTCCGCGTCGGCGGTGAGCACCACGGCCTCGAGGAGGGCCTCGATACCGGTGCCGTTCCGGGCCGAGACGTCGACGAACAGGGACTGGCCGCCGAACTCCTCGGCTACCAGGCCGTACTCGGTCAGCTGGGCCCTGACCCGCTGCGGATCTGCGCCTTCCTTGTCGACTTTGTTGACCGCCACGACGATCGGCACGCCCGCTGCCTGCGCGTGATTCAGTGCCTCGGTGGTCTGCGGCTTCACCCCGTCGTCCGCTGCGACAACCAGTACGACCAGGTCAGTCGTCTCGGCGCCGCGGGCCCGCATGGCCGTGAACGCCTCGTGACCGGGCGTGTCGATAAAGGTGATTTTCCGTTCCCGGCCGTCCACCACGGCGGCAACCTGATAGGCGCCGATGTGCTGGGTGATGCCCCCGGCCTCGTGCGCCATCACGTTGGTATGCCGGATGGCATCCAGCAGCTTGGTCTTGCCGTGATCGACGTGACCCATCACGGTCACCACCGGCGGCCGGGCGATGAGGTCCGAGTCCTCGCCCTCGTCCTCGCCGAACTCGATGTCGAAGGCGCCGAGAAGCTCCCTGTCCTCCTCTTCCGGTGAGACGACCTGGACGGTGTAGTTCAGCTCGGCGCCCAGCAACTGCAAGGTCTCGTCGTTGACTGACTGAGTCGCTGTCACCATCTCGCCCAGATGAAACAGCACCTGGACGAGCGACGCGGGATTCACGCCGATCTTGTCGGCGAAATCACTCAGCGACGCGCCCCGCGACAGCCGGATGACCTGACCGCTGCCGCGCGGGATGGACACGCCGCCGATCGCCGGCGCCTGCATGTTGTCGAACTCCTGGCGCCGCTGCTTCTTCGACTTCCGGCCGCGCGAAGGCCGGCCGCCCGGCCGCCCGAACGCGCCTTGAGTACCGCTGCGGCCGCGGCCGCCGCCGCCAGGCCGGGCCGGGGCCATGCCCGGCCGCTGACCGCCGGCACCGGGCGCCCCGCCGCGCGGGCCGCCGGCCCCAGCGCCGCCAGGACCGCCCCGGCCTGCGGGCCGGGTGCCGGTTCCCGGCCCGCCGCGCCCGCCGGGACCGCCTGCGCCGCCCGGACCCGCGCCAGGCCGGACGACCGGGCGCGGCGGCATGCTGTTAGGACTGGGGCGCGGACCGCCGGGCCGCGGGCCGCCGGGGCGGGCGGCGTCTGCCGGGCCGCCCGCACCAGGCCGGCCGGGGGGGCGGGGCGCGCCCGGCGCTGGCGGCCGGCCGGCCGGCAGGCCCGGGGCCGCCGCGCTCGGCGGGGCACCGGGAACAGGCTGGTCGGGGCGGACCGCCGGGCCGCGCGGCGCAGCGCCCATGCCGGTGTTAGTGGAGCTGTACGGGTTATTACCCGGCCGCGGACCAGGCCGCGGCGAGCCGGGGCGCACGCCCGGCGCTCCCGGCCGGGATCCCGGCGTCCGAGGGGCGGCAGCAGGCCGCGGGGCAGCCGGCCGTGCCTCGGCTGCAGGCGCCTGGGGCGCCGCCTCGGGCTGCGGCGGCGGGAACGGCACCGTCGGCGGCGGCGGGGCGGACTGGCCGGGACCCGGCTGCGCGCCAGACGGCGCAGCAGGCCCCGGCGTAACCGGCCGCAGCAGCTGTGCCAGCGGCTCGACGGCGGCGGGGCCCGCGACGGCCGGCGCAGCCACCGTCGGCGCGGCGTCGGCAACTGACGGGTCTGCGGGGGAAGCGGCCCGCTGGGCGGGCGAAGGTCCTGGCCGCGGCGCTGACCCGGCCGGCCGTCCTGCGGCCGACCCTGGTTCCGGAACGGCACTGTGTTCCGGAACGGCACTGTGTTCCGGAACTGCACTGTGTTCCGGACCTGCACTGTGTTCCGGACCTGCACTGTGCCCGTTCGCGCCGCGCCGGTCCGCGCCGGGCTGCCCGGCGGCTGACCCGGCTTTCGGGCCGGGCGCTTGCGCTGCCGGGCCCTGCGCGGTGGTAAATGCTTCCTTGAGCCTGCGAACGACAGGCGCCTCGATTGTCGAGGATGCCGATCGGACGAACTCGCCCATGTCCTGAAGCTTGGCCATGACGGCCTTGCTCTCTACGCCGAACTCTTTAGCGAGCTCGTATACCCGGACCTTCGCCACTGCGCTCCCTTTGCTCGGCCCGGACTCCCGGACCAGTCAGCCGGAACGGCGCAGCGCGTGCCCCGTCCGGCGTCAGTCTCCGCTACTCATCGCCGCATGCTCATCGTGCGCTCATTGCGATCTCAGCCTGCTTTCTCCGGCGCGTCCGATAGGCCACGCCCTTGTCCCGGTCCGTCCCTCCCGGCCTGCTGACCGGCCGGGCAGAACTTTCCGAGATACTCGGCAAGCCTGGTCTCCGCCGGCGGTCCGTGCAGGCGCAAAGCCCGCGCAAACGCCCGGCGGCGCCGGGCTCGCTCCCAGCACCCCTGACTGGGGTGCAGATAGGCACCACGGCCAGGCATTCGCGCCGCCGGATCCGGGATTAGGTCCTCCCCGACCGCGACTACGCGAAGCAAATCATGCTTAGCTGCCCTACCCCCGCAGCCTACGCACGTCCGGGTTACGGTCGCGGGCAGACGGCGGAACGCGGATCGCGCAGCCACTTTGGCCTAGCTTACCGCGCCGAAGCGCCAGCGGCACCAGGCACCGTACCCGAAAGCGGATCAGCTGCCTCGCCGGCTGGGGCCGGCGGCCGGGCGGCACCGGTGCCGGCCGCTGCTGCCGGGTCCTGCAGCCGGGGATTATCCGGCTGGATGTCGATCCGCCAGCCGGTCAGCCGGGCCGCGAGCCGCACATTCTGGCCGTCCTTGCCGATAGCCAGCGAGAGCTGGTAATCCGGCACGATAACGCGGGCGGACCTAGCCTGCGCATCCAGCACCGTGACCCGCAGCACGCGGGCCGGCGACAGCGCGTAGCCCACGAACTCGGCCGGGTCAGCGGAGAAATCCACGATGTCGATCTTCTCGCCGTGCAGTTCCGTCATTACGTTGCGGACCCGGCTGCCCATCGGCCCGATGCAGGCACCCTTGGCATTCAGCCCGGACTGCCGGGAGATCACCGCGATCTTACTGCGGTGACCCGCTTCCCTGGCGATCGCGGCGATTTCCACCGCACCGGACGCTACTTCCGGCACCTCGAGCGCGAAAAGCTTCCGCACGAGATTCGGGTGCGTGCGCGACAGCGTGACCGAAGGGCCGCGATAGCCCTTGCGGACATGCAGCACGTAGCAGCGCAGGCGCTCGCCGTGCACGTAGCGCTCACCGGGCACCTGCTCGGTCGGCGGCAGCAGCGCCTCGACCTTACCGAGGTCCACCAGCACGGTGCGCGGATCGCTGCCCTGCTGGATCACTCCCGCTACGACGTCGCCCTCGCGGCCGGCGTACTCGCCGAAAGTGAGCTCATCCTCGGCGTCCCGCAGCCGCTGCAAGATCACCTGGCGGGCGGTAGCCGCCGCGATCCGGCCGAATCCGTCCGGGGTGTCGTCATACTCCCGGATCGTCTTGCCGTCCGCGCCGGTCTCCGCAACCCATACGGTCACATGGCCGCTGGCCCTGCTGACTTCTACCCTGGCAGGCGGCCCGGCAGCGTTGCCCCGCTGGTAAGCAATGAGCAGGGCATCCTCGATGGCCTTGATCGCCAGCTCCATGGAGATGTCTTTTTCGGCCTCCAGGCCGCGCAGTGCGCTCAAGTCAATGTCCATCAGGTTCCTCCGCCGCCGCGTCCTCGTCGTTCTCATCCGCCTCGTCGTCGTCGCCGAGGTCAGGATCACCAAGCCGGGCGAATTCCACCTGTATCCTGCCCGCTCCCAGGTCAGCGTAGCCAAATTCGCGCCTGGACCCGGCAACGTCCAGGGTGACTGCCTCGCTGGTCGCCCCGACGACGCGGCCTTCAATCACCGCGCCCGCAGCAAGACCGCCGGCGCCGGGCTCGGCGCCGGGCCGGGCACTGCCCGGCGCCGCAAGCGGGACCAACACCAGCCGGCCGACGGCGCGCCGCCAGTGCCGCGGCTCGCGGAGCGGGCGGTCCACGCCCGGCGACGACACCTCAAGTGTGTAGGGTGACGCGCCCATCGCTCCCGTATCGTCAAGTTCCGCTGACAGCTCCCGGCTTGCCAATGCGATCTGGTCAAGGCTGACGCCGCCGTCGGCGTCCACGATCACCCGCAGCAGCCGTCGCCGCCCGGCAGACGTGATGCGGACGCCATCCAGGTCCAGGCCCAGCGCGGCGGCAACGGGCGTGAGCAGATCCGCCAGCCGGTCCGTGTCCGGCGCGGCGGCCGCCGGGCTGGTGCTCCGGCCGTCAGCCGGAGCTGGCCGCCGCGCCGCGTGCCGGGAACTAGCGTTCACTGAACCTCCTCGCCCGCGACCTGTGCTGTTGTCCTTCCCGCCTAGCCTAACGGGCTGGCTGGCCGGTTGCCGCAGCACGCGGGCGCGGGCGGCTGCAGCAGTCCCGCTGCCTGCGCCTGCCGGGGCGGCGGACCGCAGTGGTGGACCTGTCGCAGTGGTGGCACTACTGCCGAGCCGGTCAGGTAAGCCCCTTAATGGCGGCCTGGTAGGCGGCCACCGCATCCTGCGCTGCCGCGAGCTGGCACGGCGCTGCCCCTAGCAAGTCGCGGGCACGCTCGCGTATCACGCTCAGTCCGGGTTCCGCCGAGATGCCGAGCCCTTTCGCCTTAGCTTCGTATGCGTCCAGCAGGCCGCGCAGCTCGTCGCGGCGGCGCACGAGGGCCGTCAGTTCCTTCTCAGCGTCCCGGTACTGGCGCGTTATCGCAGCTGCCTGTTTCTCGACGACATCAAGCTCGGCGGTGAGCCGGTGCAATCGGGCCGCGCCTTCAAGGGCAGGCAGGGCGGCCACGGCAGCGGCGAGCCGGGGCACTACCGCCGGGTCCGGCAGCGGCGGCAGCGGGCCTGCGATCCGCGCGGCTGCCCGGTCGCGCGCAGCCTCGGCATCCCGCCCGGCGAACCGGGCGGCGGCAACCTCGGCGCCTGCCGCGGCGATCCGCTGCTGCTGGTTAGCCCGCAGCGCGTCGAGCTGGCGGATTTGCGCCACCGAGCCGGCGGCCTGCGCGCGCAGCCGTCCCAGCGGCGCGTCATCAACCATGCCGCCCTGCCACAGCTCGAGCGGATCGCAGTTGAGCAGCCGGCGAAGGCGGCCCAGCTCGGTCTCGGACGCGGCGAGCATCGCGGTGAGCGTCTCGTCGCCCATCCCGGCCGCCAGCTCTCGCGCCTGGCCGATCTGGGCCCCGAGCCCGTCTAGCTCGGGAGTCATCGCGGCCCAGACGCGCTCGACCGAGGTCACCAGCTCGGCAACGCTGGCGAAGGCCAGTTTCATCTGGGCCACGGTCGCGGCGAGCGTGAGTTTCTCGCCGCCGCCCCTGTCGGTGAGATCCCGCAGGTGCATCGGCGCGGGCGGCCGTGGCAGCCGCACTGACGGCCCGGTGAGCAGGTCACTGATCATGACCAGCTCCGGACTGGACGCGCGCCGGACCCGGCCGAGCAGGGCCACGGCCTGGCTGCTGCCGTAACCCCTAACCCGGGACTGCCAACAGTGGCCATTACCCCTCTGCAGCGGATCTTGGCTTAGTGCACCGTACTGGCCAGTATCGTCGGCCGGCGCGGCAGGACTCAATGAACTTTCCCGCCATTATTGCGCAGCTGGCTCGCGGCCGCCCGCGTCGCTGCGACAGCGGTGAGAACACTGCCCGGCGAGCACCCGGCGGCTGCCCCGCGGCAGCCCCGCGGCAGCTGGGCGGCGGCGGTCGGGCGGCGGCCGACCGCCACTGTCGCCTCGCGATACCTGCGCGGTCGCGCTCCGGCTGGCACGATGGGGTCGGCGGCGGTTCGTGCGCCGCAGCGCTGGCTACCGGGGCGCCGCTGCCGGAGCGCCGGCTGCGCCGGAGGCCAGTACAGTGCCGCGACCGGGACAATGCCGCGACTGGGACAGAGCCGGGACCAGGACAGTGCCGGGACTGGGACAATGCCGGCAAGTAACGGCCGGGCGGGAGGAATGATGACGGTTCTTACCCGGCGAGCAGTGCTGGCCGGGGCAGCGGCGCTGCCTGTGCTGGCGGCCGGCTGCAAGAACGCCGGCGCGCTTGCCGCGCCGCCGCGGCCTGCCGCAGCGGTAGCAGTGCTGCGCGCAGCCATCATCGCCGAGGAGCGGATGACGGCCCGCTACCAGACCGCGATCGGTGCGGGCGTTCCGACGGACCGGGCCGGCGGCCCACTGGTCGCGCTGCTCGTCGCGCTGCTTGGCGAGCACCAGGCGCACCTGGTCCAGCTACGCGAGCGGCTGGACGTCCCGGCCGGCAGCCCGTACCCGCCGGTTCCGGGGCAGCTGCCGGCCGCGCGGCAGCAGCTGGCGGGGCAGCAACTGCCCGGGAAGCAACTACCGGGGCAGCAGCTACCGGGGCAGCCCGGCCGGCTACTACTGGCTAACCTGGCCGCCGCCGAGCACCAGGCGGCCGGGCGGCTGGCCAGTCAGCTGCTCACGGCGCCTCCGTCGCTAGCTCAGCTGTTCGCGAGTATTTCCGCAGCGGAGGCCGCCCACGTCCAGTTTCTCGTCCTGGCGCAGCCGCGATGAGCGTCCGGCGCAGCCCGCGCACGAGCGCCGCGGACCAGGCGCTCCAGCGCGCGCTGGCTGGCGAGCATGCCGCTGCTTACGGATACGGAGTCATCGGCGCGCACCTCGCCGGCGCGCAGCGGGCTAGTGCCGCAGCCGACTGGGTCGCGCATCAGGTATCCCGCGATGAGCTGGCCGGGCTGCTTCGCTCGCGCGGCGCCGAGCCCGCCGCTGCCGCAGTGGCCTACCAGCTGCCCGTCCCGGTGAGCAACGCGGCGCAGGCGCGAGCGCTGGCAGTCATTCTCGAAGAACGGGTCGCGGCCGATTATCTTGCCTTGGTCGCGCTCGGCGATTCCAGGCTCCGGCAGCTCGGCGCTCAGCGGCTCACTGCGGCAGCGGTGCGGGCCGCAGCCTGGCGAGGCCGGACAGAGCCCTTTCCCGGCCTGCCGCCGAGCGCGCTGGCGCAGCCGGGCCCGCGCCGCTAGTCGCGGGCGGCCAGCACCCGGCTGATCTGCTGGGCCGCGCGCGGCAGGTCGTCGTCGGCCGCGATCCGCTCGGCCCAGGACCACCAGAACCACCAGATGCCGTCCTGCGCCGGGCTGGCGTATACATTCTCGGCCATGGCCGACGCCTCGGGGTTAACCACCTGCAGGCTCGGAACCCGGCCGGCCGGGCTCATCAGCCGCGTCCGCAGCCCGCTGGCGGCGAGCACCTCAGCGAGTCCCTCGAGCCGGTCGAGGCACGCGGCCCCGGTTTCGGCCACGGCGTCAACCGCGGGGCGCACTGAATCGGCTTCGATGGTCATATTTATGTCACCTTTAGTAGTTGTACTGAAGCTTAACGTAATCAGATCGTGGCCTCAGCATGCCCGGCCGGCATGCTGGCTGCAACATGCACGGCGAAATTAACGCCAAGGTTTGACGAACGCGAAGCTTGATGTTGAACACAGCTCCGCAGGCTTCGGTCCTCTTATGCTGCTGCGGATGCAATTAGGGCCTTCGTGTAGTATTTCGCAGAAGAAACTTCTCGCACATGCGCAACATCCCGCGGCGAGTTACCTGCGCAGTTTGCCGGGTATCTCTGTTCCGCGGTCTGGCCCGGCCAGCGTCGGCCGGGCCCGGGGTGGGGGTGGGGGGCCATTCGCCGGATAATCATGTCTGCAGCACCCGGCATGTCATCTGCAGCACCCGACCGGGGCGGCCTCAGGGCCGGGCAGTCCGGCGTCCCGTGCTGAGCCCGACGGTTCGCCGGCGCCGGCTCGCGCTCGAACTGCGACGGCTGCGTGAGGCCGCCAGGCTGACCTGCGACGAAGTCGCCGACCACCTCGAATGCTCCGCCTCCAAAATCAGCCGGGTGGAGACCGGGCGCGTGTCGGTGTCACCGCGCGACGTGCGCGACATGCTAGTCCTGTACGGCGTGCCGGAGGACCAGCGGGCGAGCCTGGTGCAGCTCGCCCGCGATTCCCGGCAGAAAGACTGGTGGCACGCCTACAGTGACACCATCGCGCCCCAGTTCGCCGCGTACCTCGGGCTGGAGAGCGCGGCCGCGGAAATCAGGACCTACGAGGTCAGCCTGATCCCCGGCCTGCTGCAGACCGAAGACTATGCCCGTGCCGTCATCGGCGCGGGAATGGTAACCGGACAGCATGAAGACGTCAGCCGCGGTGTCGCGCTGCGGATGGCCCGTCAGCCCGCCCTCAGCCGCGATGACCCGCCGAAGCTGTGGGCGGTGCTGGACGAGGCGGCCCTGCGGCGCCAGGTCGGCGGCTCCGGCCTGATGCGCAGCCAGCTTGAGTACCTGCGCGAAATGGCCCGGCTGCCCAACGTCGCCATCCAGGTAATCCCGTTCGGCGGCGGGGCGCACCCGGCGATGGGACGGCCGTTCGTGGTGCTGGTCTTTCCCGAGCGCGTCGATCCCGAGGTGGTGTACCTGGAGGACCTGACCCGCGCCCTGTACCTGGAGGATGCCGAAGAGGTCGGCCAGTACAACCTTGTCTTCAACCACCTGCGCGCGACTGCCCTCTCGCTGGTGGAGTCAGCGGCGTTCATAGTTTCGGTGCTCAAGGAGATGTAAGTTCCGCGGGCAGTGGTTCAGTATGCACGACCGTGAGCCGGGACACCGCCCGGGTCAGCGCGACGTAGAGCCGCTGCCGCCCGCGTACCTCCGCCGCGGCAATTGCGGCCGGTTCCACGACGATCACCTCGTCGAACTCCAGGCCCTTGGCCAGGGAGACCGGCACCAGCATCAGCCGCGGGCCGGCGCTGGCGGCCTGTTCCGCGTCGATCAGCGCGAAGGGCACGCCAGCGCCGCGCAGGCCGGCCGCCAGCGCCGCGATCTGCTCGTCGGCCGCGATCACCGCCACGGAACCTGGGCGGCCAAGAGCCTCGCGCCCGGCCGCTGCCAGCAGCCGCGCCAGCCCGTGCGGGCCGGCCCGGCTGATCACCAGCGAGCCGGCGTCCTGGCGGAGCGAGCGGGCCGGCCCCTGGCCTGGCGCGATGGCGGCCAGCAGCCGGCTGGCGAAATCCAGGATCTGCCGCGGCACGCGGTAGCCGGTATCGAGCACCCGCAGGCTGGCGTCCGGCTTGCCCAGGTGGGTGAGCAGCTGCTGCCAGCTGGCCGCGGCCCACGGCGTGGTGCCCTGCGCGATGTCGCCGAGCACGGTCACCGAGCCGGTCGCGCACCGCCGCCCGATCGCCCGGCACTCCATCGGCGACAGGTCCTGGGCCTCGTCGACGACGACGTGCGCCAGGCTCGGGGTTCGCTCCAGCAGGTCCCTGGCCTCGTCGATGAGCACTGCGTCGGCGCGCGACCAGCGTGCGGCTCCCGGTCCGCGCGGCGGCGCCGGCCAGCTGATCGCCTGCTGCTGCCCGCCGTCCAGGATCCCGGCCGCGGCCCGGCCGAGCAGGGCCGGGTCGGACAGCAGCCGCAGCACCAGGCGGACCGGGTCGGCCTTCGGCCAGACCGCGTCCACCGCGGCCCGGACCGGCCGGCTCCGGCGGACCGCGTCGTGCGTGCGGTCGTCGCAGGTCTCCCCCGCCTCCTCCGTCCGGGTCAAGATCAGGTGCGCGATCCGGTGGCTCAGCAGGTCGCGGCCGGTGCCGTACCGCACCCCCCGGCCGCGCAGCTTTGCGGTGAGATCCGCCAGTTCCGGCACCGAAACCCGCCACCGCCGGGCGCCGCGTGCCAGCACGACCGGCGCCCCCGGCTCGGACACCTGCTCCCACAGGGCGCGGCGCAGCACGCCTGCCATCTCCGCGCTGCCCTTGATACTGGCCGCCCGGTCGCTGTCGCTGCCGCGGACCGGGACGGCGGCCAGCAGCTCGGACACGGGCAGCTGGCTGACCCGCATCTCGCCGAGCGCCGGCAGGACATGCCGGATATAAGCGAGGAAGGCCGCGTTCGGCCCCACTACCAGTACGCCGCCGCGGCTCATCCGCTCCCGGTGCGCGTACAGCAGGTAAGCCACCCGGTGCAGCCCCACCGCGGTCTTGCCGGTGCCGGGCGCGCCCTGCACGCACACGCTCTGACCGGGGGCGGCCCGGACGATATCATCCTGGTCCGGCGCAATGGTCGCCACGATGTCGCGCATCGGGCCGGCCCTCGGCCGCTCGATCTCCTCGATCAGGATCCGGCTGACCGGAGCCGCGGCCCGCGCCGGGTCCGGCCCGGCGAACGTCTCGTCCTCGTAGGCGGTGAGCTCGCCCGCCGCGAAGCCGAACCGCCTGCGCCGCGCCAGTCCCATCGGCTCCGCCTGGCTGGCACGGTAGAACGGCCGCGACACCGGCGCCCGCCAGTCGATCACCACCGGCTCACCGCCGCCGTCGTGGACGTGCCGGCGGCCGATGTGGAACTCCTGCCCGGCGAAGTCCGCCGCGACGGTGCTCCCGGCAGGGACGCCCCCTCCGGCCCCGCTTCCCCCGGCTCCGCTTCCCCCGGCTCCGCTTCCCCGTGCGGCTGGCGCCGCTGCATAGTCGAGCCGGCCGAAGAACAGCGGGGTGGCGGGCAGGTCCGCCAGCGCCTCGACCCGCCGGTGCAGGTCCGCCTGCAGGAACTGCTCGGAGACCGGATCACCGCCGAGCGCTCGCAGGGACAGAACGTCGGCCCGCATCATCGCCAGGAAGTCATGAGACCGCCACAGGTGCTCCTGCTCGGCGGACAGGACCGGGTCCGCGTCCGGGTCCGCGTCCGGCGCCGGGCGGCTAACGGCGCCCGCGGCCATGACTCATCTCCTCAGGGGTCCGGCGCAGCCGGTCTCGGCGGGACTGACCGGCGATAGCGGTCCGGGGCAAGGATCCTAACAAAGAGCGGCCGGTCAAAAGAGAACTGACATGAACGTCCCGGACTCAGTGAAACCGACCCGGCGGTAAGCGGCGCGGGCCGGCGCGTTGAAATCGTTCACGTACAGACTGACCACCGGCGCGATGGACCGCAGCGCGTACTCGACCAGGGCTGCCATGCCGCTCGAGGCGTGCCCGCGGCCGCGGCGATCGGGCGGTACCCAGACTCCCTGAACCTGGCAGGCCAGCGGGGTGACGGCGCCGACCTCGGCTTTAAAGAGCACCTCGCCGTTCTCGATCCGCGCGAAGGACCGGTTCGCCCGGATGAGCTCGCGCAGCCGGGCCCGGTACGCCGCTCCCCCGTCCGCCCCGATCGGCGAGACCCCGACTTCCTCGGTAAACATGGCGACGCATGCAGGGAGCAGCACGTCCAGCTCGTCGAGCCGCACCAGCCGCACCCCGGCGTCGGGCGCAGTCGCCGGGGCGGCGGAAATCGCCATTACCGGCTGGGCTGACCTGATCTCGCGCGGCTGGCTCCAGTAGGGCGCGAGCCGCTGCCACATCTGGCTGACTGCGGCAGCCGGGCCGACAATCGACGAGCACCGGCGCCCGTGCACCCGGGCGCGCTCGCTGAACGCGGCTAGCGCGTCCGGTGTCGGCTCCACCGGCACCAGGTTGGCGCCGGAAAAACACAGCGAGACCAGCCGCCCGTTCTCCTGGTAACCCCACAGCTGCGCGCCCAGCCGGGCCGGGTCGAGGCCCGCGCTGCGAATCCGGGAACTGACGAAGACGTTGCTGACGGGATCGCGGTCACAGAGGGCCAGCACCTCATCGCGATCATGATCCGTCAGCAGGCGTAGCGGGGAAGACCGCCACGACTTGGTGCGCAGCACTCCATCAGGGTAACGGAAAGCTGCAAGTTCGCCGCCAGCCGGTTGCCGGCGGCCGTCCGGGTCGCGCGGTCCCTCCGGCTTGCGGGCAGCAGCCGTCAGCCGCCCGGCAGCGGCGCGGCCGATGCCGGGCAGGTGGCGCTGACCGGGCCCGTTCCGGCCGGCAGCGCACCCGTGCTCAGGTAACGGTTGAGGTACCCGTTGACACAGGTGTTAGGCGGGAAGGCCAGCGACTGGCCGTGGTTTCCGCCGCCTGCGACCACCACCATCCGGGCGCTCGGCAGCAGCCGGCGCGCCTGCTGCGCGCCCGCGTAAGGCGTAGCCGGGTCCAACGTGCCCTGCAGCATAAGGATGCCGGCCAGCCCGGCGCCCCGGATCTGCAGCGGCCGAGCCGGGCCGTGCACCGGCCAGAACGCGCAGGCGGCGTTAAACCAGGTGTTGTCCCAGGCCTCGAAGGGCGCCGTCGCGTAGACCTTGCGCGCGTCGGCGTCCCACCGGGCCCAGGAGCGCGGCCAGGCGACGTCACTGCACTCCACCGCGTTGTACACGGCGAACTCGTTCTCGTTCTGGCGGCCCTCGCTGTTGTACTGGGCGGCAATCGGCGCGGCCCGGCCGTGCCGCAGGTAGGCAGCCAGGGCCGCGGCCAGCCCCGGCCAGTACGCGTCGTTATAGCCGCCGGTCAGGAAAGTGTCGTCAAATTCGTCCGCGCCGATCATCGGGCTGCCGCCCGACGCGATCGGGCGGGCAGCCAGCTGCTTGCGCGCCCGGTACCAGGCAGCTTGCACCGCGGCAGGCGTCGTTCCCAGGCGGTAGGTGCTGTCGTACCGCGCCACCCAGGCGAAGAATGCCTGAATCCTGCCCTCGAACGCGTAGTCCTGGCCGATGTTGTCGGCGTACCAGGCACCGGTGGGATCCACGGTGCTGTCCAGCACCATCCGGCGCACGCGACCCGGGAACAGCGTCGCGTAGACCTGCCCCAGGTAGGTGCCGTAGGAATAGCCGAAATAGCTGATCTGCTGCTGCCGCAGCGCAACGCGGATCGAGTCCAGGTCCCTGGCGATGTCCGCTGAGGTCAGGTAGGGCAGCAGCCAGCCGTACCGCCGCTGGCAGGCACCGGCGTAGGTCCGGGCCCGGCCGGTCAGGACCTGCTCGGCGGCGGCGGACGCCGGGATGTAATCCGGCCGGACACCGGCGAAGAAGGCGGGATCACAGTGCAGGGCGGGCACTGACGCACCCACCCCGCGGGTGTCGAAGCCCACGACGGTGTACTGCGCGGCAACATCCGGCCGCAGGCCGCTGGCGACAAATGCGGCCAGGCTGCGGCCGGGGCCGCCGGGGCCGCCGGGATTGACCAGCAAGACGCCCTGGCGGCTGCGGGCCGGCGCCGGCGCCGGTACCTCGGACAGCGCGAGGGTGATCTTGCGCCCGTCCGGCCGCCGGTAGTCGAGCGGCACCTGCAGGCTCGCGCACCGCAGCCCCTGGGCCACCGCAGGGCACGCGCGCCAGCGCAGCGCCTGCGGCGTGGCCGCGGGCCGGCCGGGCGCCGTCAGGCCGGATCCTGCCGGGCGGCCGGACCGGGCAGCCTTCCCCGGCGCCGCCGGCCCGCCGGTGCAGCCGGCCAGGGTCAGCGCGGCTGCTGCCAGCGCCGCGACGAGCGCCTTCGTCATCTGCTCAGCTCTCGCCGGTCATGCTCCGGCGGCTTCGGCAGGCTCCATCGCGGCGGCTAGCTTCATGGCTTCCTCGATCAGGGTCTCGACGATCTGCGACTCTGGCACGGTCTTGATGACCTCGCCCCGGACGAAAATCTGGCCCTTGCCGTTGCCCGAAGCCACCCCGAGGTCAGCCTCCCGCGCCTCACCCGGCCCGTTCACGACGCAGCCCATCACCGCGACCCGGAGCGGGATGTCCAGGCCGTCGAGGGCCGCGGTCACCTCGTCGGCGAGCGTGTAGACATCCACCTGGGCGCGGCCGCAGGACGGGCAGGACACGATTTCCAGGCCCCGGTCGCGCATGCCGAGCGACTCCAGGATCGCGATGCCGACCTTGACTTCCTCCACCGGCGGAGCCGACAGCGATACCCGGATGGTGTCGCCGATGCCCTCGGCCAGCAGGGCGCCGAAGGCCACCGCTGACTTGACCGTGCCCTGGAACGTCGGGCCCGCCTCGGTCACCCCGAGGTGCAGCGGGTAGTCGCACTGCTGCGCGAGCTGGCGGTAAGCGTTGATCATCACAACCGGGTCGTGGTGCTTGACCGAGATCTTGATGTCGGTAAAGCCGTGCTCCTCGAACAGCGAGCATTCCCAGAGCGCCGATTCCACCAGCGCCTCCGGCGTGGCCTTGCCGTACTTCGCCAGCAGCCGCTTGTCCAGCGAGCCCGCGTTCACCCCGATCCGGATCGGGATCCGGGCGGCAGCGGCCGCCCGCGCTATCTCGGCGACTTTGTCGTCGAAGGCCTTGATGTTGCCCGGGTTCACCCGGACGGCGGCGCAGCCGGCGTCGATCGCCGCGAAGACGTAGCGTGGCTGGAAGTGAATGTCGGCGATGACGGGGATCTGCGACTTGCGGGCAATCTCGGCAAGCGCATCCGCGTCATCCTGAGACGGTACGGCGACGCGGACGATCTCGCAGCCGGCCGCGGTCAGCTCGGCGATCTGCTGCAGCGTCGCGTTCACGTCCGCGGTCAGCGTGGTCGTCATGGACTGGACGGAAACGGGGGCGCCCCCGCCGACGGGCACGGCGTGCTTGCCGGTGCCGACGATGATCTGGCGGGACTTGCGCCGTGGCGCCAGCGGCTCCGGCGGAAGCGCGGGCAGGCCAAGGTCAACAGGCATGAGGACTCGCCTTCATGGTTCATTGGCTGTTTGCGGCTGGTCAGCGAGTAGTTCATGCGCCGGGTAACTCACCGGGTAATTCACTGGGCCAGGTGGATCGGATTGAAGATGTCGGCGGCGATGAGCATGATGCTGAGCCCGACCAGCACGGCGAACACGGTGACGCTAACCGGAATCAGCTTCCGCATGTCCACCAGGCCCGGGTCCGGCCTGCCCCGCCGTCGCGCCAGCCAGGCCCGGATGCGCTCGTAGAAGACCACGGCCAGGTGGCCGCCGTCCAGCGGCAGGAACGGCAGCAAGTTGAACATGCCGACGAAGATGTTCAGTGAGATGACGATCAGCAGCAAGGAGGTTACGGTGTACTGCCAGCCGGGGCTGGACTGGACGGCCTGGCCGGCGATGTTGGCGGCCCCCACCACGCTGGTGACACTGCCCGCCGCGGTATGCGACCGGTTCTTGGAAAACAGGTCCGGCAGTGCGCTCGGCAGCTTGCCCGCGGCCGCCACGGAGCCGGTCACCACCGTGGCGAACGTGTTCCCGGCATAGCTGAGGGCGCTGAGCGGACTGTCCCGCTGAAAGGTCACCGCGTTCGCGATCCCGAAATAGGAACCCTTGCGCTGCGGCACGGAAACGGGGGTAAGGGTCAGGTCCCGGCGCTGGCCGGCGCGCTCGACGACGACCGTCACCGGCCGGCCAGCGCGCTGTTTCCTGATTACCGACCCCAGCGCGAGCCAGCTGCGCACCGGCGTCCCGGCGATGGAGATCACCACGTCACCGCTGCGCAGACCGCCCTTGTTAGCGGGCGACGGCCCCCTGTTATGGGCGCAGGACCCGTTGTCCAGGGCGGTCAGGCTGGCCGGGACGCACTTGCTGATCACGCCCACGGCCGTGGTGTCAGCGCTGGGCAGGCCAATGCCGAGTGCCAGGATGACGAGGAGCACGAACGCCAGCGCGAAGTGCATGAAGGATCCCGCGGCCAGCACGATGATGCGCTGCCAGCCGGGCTGCTGCCGGAATGACCGGGCCTCGTCAGCCGGGTCCACTTCCTCCAGCGCCGTCATGCCGGTGATCTTGACGAAACCACCGAGCGGCAGCACCTTCACCCCGTACTCGGTCTCGCCGCGCACCCGGGACCACAGGGTCTGCCCGAAGCCCACGAAAAACTGGGTCACCTTCATGCCGAACTTCTTGGCAGTCAGGAAGTGCCCTGCCTCGTGCAGCATGACCGAGACCAGCAGGGCCAGCACGAAGATCACAACTCCGAGCGCAAAGCTCATCCTGCTGGCTCTCCCCTCCCGCGCGCTCTTTTTCCGGCCGTGCTTCAGCGAGCCAGTCTGGCAGTCAGCTCCCCGGCACGGGCCCTGGCCCACCGGTCCGCGGCCAGGACTTCGCCGATTCCGGTGACCTGACGGCCGGAACCGTCATGCTCAGAGACTACCCGCGCCACCGTGGCCACGATTCCGGTGAACGGGATACTGCCCGCCAGGAACGCTGCCACGCACACCTCGTTCGCCGCGTTGTACGCGGCCGGAACGGTGCCGCCCGCCGTCCCGGCGGCCCGAGCCAGCGGCACCGCCGGAAATGCCTCTTCGTCCAGCGGCTCGAACGTCCAGGACTGCGGCGCGGACCAGTCGACCGGGCTGGCCGCATCCGCGACCCGGTCCGGCCAGCCGAGCGCCAGCGCGATCGGTATCCGCATGTCCGGCGGGCTCGCCTGGGCGATGGTCGAGCCGTCGTGAAACTCGACCATCGAGTGCACGACCGACTGCCGGTGCACGACTACCTCGATCCGGTCGAAGCCGACGCCGAACAGCAGCTGCGCCTCGATCAGCTCCAGGCCCTTGTTCACCAGGGTGGCGGAGTTCACCGTGATCACCGGGCCCATGCTCCAGGTCGGGTGCGCCAGCGCCTGCTCGGGCGTAACGCCGGCCAGGTCAGTGGCAGGCCGGTGCAGGAACGGGCCGCCGCTCGCCGTCAGGATGAGCCGGCGTACCTCCTCAGCCCGGCCGCCGCGCAGGCACTGCGCGATCGCCGAATGCTCGGAGTCAACCGGCACGATCTGGCCGGGCGCGGCCCGCCCGGCGACCAGCTGGCCGCCCATGATCAGCGACTCCTTGTTGGCCAGTGCCAGCACCCGGCCGGCGTCGATGGCGGCGAGGGTGGCAGCAAGCCCCACCGCCCCGGTGACGGCGTTCAGCACCACATCGCAGGGCCAGGCGGCGACTTCCGCGACCGCGTCCGGGCCGGCCAGCACCTTGGGCAGCCGCACGGCGCTCCCGGCCGCTTGCGCCCGGTCAGCCGACAGCTGCTGCAGTGCCGCCTGCAGCTGCGGGCCGGCCTGCTCGCCGGCTACCGCCACCACCTCGGCGCCGAGCTCCAGCGCCTGCGCCGCCAGCAGGCCCGGGTCACGGCCGCCCGCGGCGATTCCGGTCACCCGGAACCGGCCCGGATTACGCGCGATGATGTCCGCCGCCTGGGTGCCCACGGACCCGGTCGAGCCGAGCAGGACGACGTCACGGACCGGGCCTGGCTGCGCAGCGCTCATCCCGCTATTGTGCCCGGCACCCGGCACTCAGCTGACGGAACTTTGCTGCTGGCACGCAGTCGCTGGCACGCAGTCGCTGGCACGCAGTCACTGGCCGGGGTTCGCTGGCCGGGGTTCGCTGGCCGTGGCGGCAAGCACCCGCGCCCAGCGCGTAGCGTGAGCGAGTGAACCGCGACCACCGGCCCCAGCGGCCTTTCCGGCGATGACTTCGGTGCGCAGCGCCGCCACTGCCCAGCCGCCGGCCAGCCGCGGCAGCTGGCGCGCCCTGGCCGCCGCCCAGCAGCCGCAGTGGCCGGATCCGGCGGCGGCGGCGGCGGTGACCGCCGAGCTGTCCGGGCTGCCGCCACTGGTCATCCCGGCGGAATGCGAGGGGCTGCGGGAGCGGCTGGCGGCGGTCAGCCGCGGTGAGGCTTTCCTGCTGCAGGGCGGGGACTGCGCGGAGACGTTCGCCGGGGCGACTGCCGAGTCAGTGCGGGCGAAGCTCAAGACGCTGCTGCAGATGGCCGTCGTGCTGACCTACGGGGCGAGCGTGCCCGTCGTCAAGATCGGCCGGATGGCCGGGCAGTTCGCCAAGCCCCGGTCACAAGGCGGCGAGACGCGGGGCGGCGTCGAGCTGCCCGCCTACCGCGGTGACGCCATCAACGGCTTCGGCTTCACCGCGCAGGCGCGAACGCCGGATCCGGCCCGGCTGCTGCGCGCTTATCACTGCTCAGCCGCGACCCTGAATCTGTGCCGCGCCTTTGCCACCGGCGGCTACGCGGACCTGCACCAGGTTCATGCCTGGAACCAGGACTTCGTCGGCCAGAGCCCGTCCGGCCAGCGTTACGAGCAGCTGGCCGGCGACATCCACAAGGCACTGGCGTTCATGCGGGCCTGCGGCGCCGACCCGGACGAGCTGCGGTCAGTCGAGCTGTACTCCAGCCACGAGGCGCTGATCCTGGACTACGAGGACGCCCTGACCAGGGCCGATCCCGAAAGCGGCTATGTCTACGACACCTCCGCGCATTTCCTGTGGATCGGCGAGCGGACCCGCGCGCTGGACGGCGCGCACGTCGAGTTCGCCCGCGGTATCCGCAACCCGATCGGCGTGAAGGTCGGCCCCGGCGCGACCGCCGCCGAGCTGGCCGAGCTGGTCGGGCGGCTCAATCCCGGCGGCGAGCCGGGCCGGCTGACCGTGACCACCCGGCTGGGCGCGGACCGGGTCCGTGACCTGCTGCCGCCGCTCATCGAGGCGGTCGGCGCCGAGGGAATACCCGTTGCCTGGGTCTGCGACCCGATGCACGGCAACACCTTCGAGGCGCCGAGCGGTCACAAGACCCGCCGGTTCGACGACGTGCTCGGCGAGGTGCAGGGCTTCTTCGAGGTGCACCGGAGCCTGCGCACGCATGCCGGCGGCATTCACATCGAGTTCACCGGCGACAATGTGACCGAGTGCGTCGGCGGCAGCCACGAGATCGCGGCCGCCGACCTGCACCAGCGGTACGAGACCGTCTGCGATCCGCGGCTTAACCGCAGTCAGGCGCTGGATCTTGCCTTCATGGTTGCCGGGAGCTACCGGCCGCGGCCGCCCGCGGCCCGTTAGCAGCCGGCCCGGGGCCAGCAGCCGCGGCCGGAGCAGGCAACGGGCTCGAGGCCGGTGCCGGTGCCGGTGCCGGTGCCGGGCTCGCGGCCGGGGCCTTGGCCGGGGCGGCCGCAGCGCCGGTAATTCCCGCAGTACTTGCCGCCGGGACCGCGGCCGGCTCCCAGTCCGGCCGCAGCGGCATGCCGGATCTCCCGGCCGGGCCGAGCCGGACGCCGAGCATCTGGTGCAGCTGGATCTGGTTACGGTCGAAACCCAGCCGTGAGCCGGCCAGGTACAGCCGCCAGACCCGGGCCCGTGCGTCGCCCACCTCGGCGACCGCCTCGTCCCAGTGCGCGTCCAGGTTCGCGGACCATCCCGCCAGGGTCATCGCGTAGTGCTCGCGCAGATTTTCCGCGTGCCGCACCTCGAAGCCCGCGTCATGCATCAGCGACATCAGGTAGCCGGGGCCTTCGAGCTCGCCGTCAGGGAACACGTACCGGTAGATGAACCCGTCGGTGACCCGGGCCGGGGCACGGTTGTCCGGCCGGGTAATGCAGTGGTTCAGCAGCCGGCCTTCCGGCCTGAGCTTGCCGTACAGAAAGCCGAAGTAGCGGGCCAGCTGGGCCTTGCCGATGTGCTCGGACAGCCCGATCGAGCTGATCGCGTCGAAACCGCTCTCGGTGACCTGCCGGTAGTCCAGGTGCCGGACCTCGGCCAGCTCCGACAGGCCGGCAGCGGCAATCGCCTGCTGCGCCCACTGGGCCTGCTCGCGGGACAGCGTGACGCCGAGCGCGCGGACCCCGTAGTGCCGGGCCGCGTGCATGACCATGCCGCCCCAGCCGCAGCCGACGTCCAGCAGCCGCATCCCCGGCGCCAGCGCCAGCTTGCGCGCCACGAGGTCGAACTTCGCCGCCTGAGCCTGCTCCAGGGTGGCGGCCGCGCTCGGGTAACAGGCGCAGGTATAGGCCATGGACGGGCCGAGGACCCACTCATAGAACCGGTTGGACACGTCATAGTGATGCGAGATGGCGGTGGCGTCCCGGCCCGGCGAGTGCCGCCGCCCGGTCAGCCAGCTGCGGTTTACCCGGACTTCCTGCGGCGGCGGCGGCATCCGCGGCAGCAGGACACGCGCGCCGCCGAGCTCGCGGACCAGGCGCAGCCGCTCGGCGAGGTCGAACTCCAGGCGCTGCGCCGAGCCCATCCGGGCCAGCGCCGCGTACATGTCACCCTCGAGGTCCAGGTGGCCGGACACGTACGCGCGGGCCAGCCCGAGGGCGCCCGGCGCCTGGGCCAGGTACGCCACCGCGGTCCGGTCCCGCACGAACACCCGGACGGGCGCGCTGGCCGGCCCGGCCGAGCTCCCGTCGAACGCGTGGAACTCCGCGGGGGCATCCGGGCCGGCGACCCGCTCGAATACCTCGGCCAGGGGCATATCCGTGATCCCTTCGTTACTTTCCGCTAACACATTTCTCGTAGAGTCCGGCAAGCCGGTCATCTGGGTCATAATCCCGCTTGAGCACAGCGTATTCCGTCCCGTTGTACCGGTCCCAGAATTCGTCCGGCGAGTAGAACGAGGTGGAATACAGCCCCTTATGGCCGCCCAGCCGGCCGACCTCGGCCTCTACCTTGCGGTTGTAGTAACCGTCCGCCGCGCCGGGCGGCAGCGCCACGGTGCCCCAGAAACCGAAATTGACGTAGACCTGGCCGGCCTGCAACGGGTACAGCGGCCAGGTGCGGGCGCCGCGCAGCCGCAGCGGGCACAGCCACACCGGGCTCATGCCGACCTCGGCGGTAAAGAACCGGAGGAAGTCGGCGCACCGCTCGACCGGGATTTCCACGTCCTGGATCACCGCCTCGCGGGCTGGCGCGCCGCGCCGCGCCAGCAGTGCGTCGCTGACGCCGTGCCGCCGGTCGAAGGACACCAGCCGCCGGTAGACGTCCGAGCGCCGGTACCGGCGCGGCCAGGCGCGCCGGATCAGCGGCCGCTGCACGCCGAACGGGCTCGAGCACCAGAACCAGTCCGTGTCCCACCGCCACAAGTAGTCCCGGATCGTCAGGAAGTCCTCTTTCGGGCCGCGGGCCGACCGGTAGTAAATACGCTGCCGGGTGTAATCGCTGAGCCACGGCGCCACTTCGCTGAAAGCCCCGACGGTCAGGTACATCTCATCCAGGCCGAAAAATGTGCCGTCGACGAAGTCTGCCCGGTGACCGTCGTAACTGCCGTCCGCGGCGATCTGCCGCACCGCGGCAAAGCATGCCTCCGGGTCGTCGAACCGGAAATGCCGCAGGTGCACATACGGGCTGACCGGCGCCAGCTCTATCGTCAGCGAAAGCGCATAGCCGAGCGTGCCGTAAGAATTAGGGAAGCCGCGAAAAAGTGCCCGGTGCTCATTGTCGTCCGCAGCCAGCACGACCCGGCCGTCGCCGGTGAGTATTTCCATGTCCAGCACGGACTCGTGCGGCATGCCGCTGCGCAGTGAGGTCGATTCGATACCGAGCCCGCTGACCGCCCCGCCCAGGGTGATCGTCTTCAGCTGCGGGACGACAAGCGGCATCAGGCCGCAGGCAAGCGTGGCGTCCGCCAGGTCCTCGTAGGTCGTCATCCCGCCGACCATCGCGGTGCGCGCAGCCGGATCCACCTGCAGGACCCGCCCGAACGCGGCCACGTCCAGAGCCGGGCCGCCCGCCGCGCCGCGGAACCGGAAGAGGTTCGACGTGCGCTTGGCCAGCCGCACCGGGCTGCCCGCGGGAATCGCCGCGTAGGCACTCTGCAGCTGCCCGACCGCGGCCTGATGCGCGGGCATCGGCGGCCGGGCGGCCGGACGGCCCGCCCGGCCGGTCCCGCCGGCCGCGGACTCGCTCTGGCCGTTCGCGGCCGGGACATGGCTCGAACCGGTGACGCTGGTCATGGGACCTCCTGGGGTTACTGGCCGCGACCCTGCTGCCTGCTGCCGGGGCACTGCTGCCGGCGGTGCGCTGCTGCCGGGGGCACTGTTGCCGGCGCTGCGGGCTGCCGGCGGGTTACTGCGAGTAGTCCGCCAGGAAGGCCGCTACCCGGCCGATGGCGTCGTCGAGAACGGCGACGGGGGCCAGGAAGACCACCCGGAAATGATCAGCGGCCGGCAGGTTGAAGCCGGTGCCGTGCGAGAGCATCAGGTGCTGGCGCTCCAGCAGGTCGATGACCATCCGCTCATCGTCGACGATCTTGTAAGCCTCCGGGTCCAGCCGGGGGAAGACGTACAGCGAGCCGGCCGGCTTGAAGCACGTCACGCCAGGGATCTCGGTCAGCTTCTGCCAGGCGAAGTCACGCTGCTCGCGCAGCCTGCCGCCGGGCTGCAGCAGGTGGGTGATGTCAACGCTGCCGCCGAGCGCGGCCTGGATCGCGTGCTGGGCCGGGACGTTCGGGCACAGGCGCATGTTCGCGAGCAGCTCAAGGCCTTCCAGGTACTCGCTGGCCTCCTGCCGCGGCCCGGAGACGACCAGCCAGCCGGACCGGAACCCCGCCAGCCGGTAGGTCTTCGACAGCCCGCTGAGGGTCAGCACCACCAGGTCCGGTGCGAGCGCGGCCGCGCAGTGGTGCTCGGCGTCCTCATACAGGATCTGGTCGTAGATCTCGTCGGTGAGGACGAGCAGCCCGTGCCGCCTGGCCAGGTCAAGCAGGCCGAGCAGCGTCTGCCGGGAGTACACCGCGCCGGTGGGGTTATTGGGGTTGATGATAACCAGCGCACGCGTCCGCGGCGAGATACGCGCCGCGACGTCGTCGAGGTCCGGCGCCCAGCCCTCCTGCTCGTCACACCGGTAATGCACAGCGCTGCCGCCGCACAGGCTGACCACCCCGGTCCACAGCGGGTAGTCCGGGGCCGGCACCAGCACCTCGTCGCCCACGTTCAGCAGCGCCTGCAGTGCCATCGCGATCAGCTCCGACACCCCGTTGCCCAGGTATACGTCGTCCGGGCCGACGCCGGCGACGCCGCGGCGCTCGTAGGACTGCGCGACCGCCAGCCGGGCCGAGTGAATGCCGCGCGCGTCGCTGTACCCCTGGGCGTCACCGAGGTTCTGCACGACGTCGCGCAAGACCGCGTCCGGGGCGAACAAGCCGAACGGCGCGGGGTTCCCCAGGTTGAGCTTGAGGATCCGGTGCCCTTCGGCCTCCAGCTGCCGCGCCCGCCGCAGCACCGGGCCGCGGATGTCGTAGCGGACGTCGCGCAGCCTGCTGGCCTGTGCTATCACGTTGTCTGCGTCTCCCGTCGCCTCGCACGCAGCCCTCGCGCAGTTAACGCACTTTACCGCGACCGCCGCTGCCGTGCTCCGCCAGCGGCCCGGCGGGGCCGCCGGCCAGCCGGGGCGTAGCTGGCCGCGACCTCCTGCGGCGTCATCGGCAGCCGAGCGGCGGACGGCGGCAGCCCGGCGGCGAGCGCGTCCGCGAGCAGCAGGCCCATCGAGTAGCCGGGATCAGCGTCCAGTGCGCGCTCGACCGCCAGCGCCGCGATGACGCCCGCACCGGCCTGCCAGGAGGTAAACGCCAGCATGCAGGCCGGGGCCGGCGTGTACAGCGGCTGCGCATGGCGGATCAGGTCGGTCCACAGCCGCCGGTGCGCCGCCTGGTGCGGCGGGTCCATCCGGGCCCACGCGTCGTCGCGCACCGGGAGCTCGGCGAGTACGACAGTCAGCCAGGCAAGCTGATCATGGTCAGTGACCTGCCCTCCGGCGCGGTAAGCGGCGATGGCGTCCTGGACAGCGGCGCGGCCGGCATCGGCCAGTGCCCCGGTGGCGTGCTGCCCCGGCTGCGCCGCCGCGGCGGCCAGCCGCCCCGCGCGGCGCTGCGCCCGTCCGGTAGCGCGGCGCATCGGTGCGGCCGCCTCCGGCAGCGGGTCGAGGGTCGCGGCCAGCGCGGCCCGGTCCGGGCGCGCGGTCAGCCCGGCCGTGCTCAGCGCGCGCGCGGCGGGATGCGCGGCGACGTCGAACGGCACGCCCTCGGCCGGGCAGCAGGAGGGCTCCTGGCAGAGATATGACCAGTACCGGCCGGACTCCGCCCGCAGCAGCTCCCGGACCGGGATTCCGGCTGCGGGCAGCTGTGCCCGCAGCAGGTCCGCCAGCGGCGTGACGAGCGGGCCGGGACCGTAGCCGACAATGATCGCAGCACTGATGTGCTGGCGGGTGATCACCTCGCTCGCATGCGCGGCGATGTCCGCGGCAAGGGCGGCATCCGGCGGGTCCGGCAGGTCATAGCGGAAGCCGAGCTGGATCCGGTCCCGGCGGCCGCCGACCCCGATGACAACCAGGCTGCTCGCCGGGTGGAAGCCCAGCAGGTGCGGCACGACGGCCAGCACGCCCGCCGGGGTATCGATCCGGACCCGGCTGGTCTGCCCGGCCGGGCTCAGGCCGGGGTTATCGTCACTGCGGTAGCTGCGGGGAAGCGGGGACTGGTCACCCGTGCTGCGGTTCGGTGTCATGAGCCCAAGCTCCGCCGGACCGCCGCCAGCAGAGACCTGGTTAAAACCCGCTCAATGAACGAATACCTGTTTTCGCACCGCCAGGAATACCGATTTGACAACCGCCGGAACGCTGTCTGGCAGGTATCTCACAAGGTGACGCCCAGCAGCGCGTCGGCCGTGTCCCGGACCAGCCGGGCGGAGTCCGCCGTCGCCGCCGTCGCTTCGGCGGCCCAGCGGTCGATGACAGCCAGCGCGCCGGGGGCGTCCAGGTCGTCGGCAAGCCGGTCCCGCACCTGCGCCAGCACTGCCCCGCCGGCCAGTATGCTCCCGCTGCCCGCGGCCGCGCTGCCCGCGCCGGCCGCGACCGCCGCGCGCCAGCGCCGCAGCCGGTCGGCGGCCGCGGCGAGCCCCGCGCTGGTCCAGTCCCAGTCGCTGCGGTAGTGGTGCGCCAGGATCCCCAGCCGGATCGCCATCGGGTCGGTGCCGCCGCCCAGCAGCCGGGACACGAAGACCAGGTTGCCCAGCGACTTCGACATCTTCTCGCCGTCCAGCCGGACCATGCCCGCATGCGCGTACCGCCGGGCGAACACGCCGCCGGCGGTCGCACTGCCAGGGTCGGGCCCGCTCAGGGCCACCCGGGCATGCGAGGCGCTCATCTCGTGATGCGGGAAGATCAGGTCACTGCCGCCGACCTGCAAGTCGAACGCGGTGCCCAGATAATGAGTGGCGATGGCAGCGCATTCCACGTGCCAGCCGGGCCTGCCACTGCCGAGCGCGGACTCCCAGGCGGGCTCCCCCGGCCGCGCCGCCAGCCAGACGACCGGATCCAGCGGGTCCTTCTTGCCCGGCCGTCCGGGATCGCCGCCACGCTCCGCGGCGAGCTGCGCCATCGTCGCCGGGTCCAGGCCGGACACTGCGCCGAACCGCGGGTCGGCGGACCGGGCGAAGTACGTATCGCCGTCAAGGTCATAAAGTGCGCCATGATCGGCCAGCAGCTGGTTGAACGCCTCGATCAGGCCGAGCGCCTCGACTGCGCCGATGTAGTGCCGCGGCGGCAGCACCCGCAGCGCCGTCATATCGGCCCGGAACAGCTCGATCTGGCTGGCGGCCAGCTCCCGCCAGTCCGTCCCGTCCCTGGCGGCGCGCTCTAGCAGCGGGTCATCGACGTCGGTGACATTCTGCACGTAGCTGACCCGGTGCCCGGCGTCGCGCCAGGCCCGCACCAGCAGGTCCCAGGCGACGTAAGTCGCCGCATGGCCCAGGTGGGTCGCGTCGTACGGGGTGATACCGCAGGCGTAAACGGTGGCGTGCTGGCCGGCGGCGGCAGCCGCGAGGCGGCCGGCCGAGGTGTCCCAGATCTGCGTCTGCGGACCGCGTCCCGGCAGCTCAGGAACGGCGGTGTCGGGCCAGGAATCCATGCGCGCCAGGCTATCGCTGCCCGCGGCCGGCCTGGTGCCTGGCGCCAGCCAGCTCGAACGCGTGCGCCAGGGCGATCAGCCGCGGTTCGCTCCACGGCGGCCCGGTGAAGCTCACGCCCACCGGCAGGCCGCGCACGCGGCCGGCCGGGACGGATATCGCCGGGTAACCCGCGACCGCGGCCGGCCCGGACGTGCCGAAAATATGGTGATCGCCCAGGACGTGATCGGTCAGCCACGCCGGGCTGCCGGTCAGCGACACCACCGCGTCAAGCCGGCTGCCGGTCAGCGCGGCGTCCAGACCGCCTGCGGCGAGGCGGCGGGCGTCCCCGCGCGCGGCCAGGTAACTAGCGGCGCTCAGGTCACCGCCGGTTGCCTCGGCCTGCTCGAACAGTTCCTGACCGAAGATGGCCAGCACCCGGCTCCCGTTATAAATATTAAAATCAATCAGCTCCCGCAGCGTCCCCGGCTGGTCGCCGGGCAGCGCCGCCAGGTAGCCGTTCAGATCGTGCCGGAACTCGGTCAGCAGCGCGGCGAGCTCAGGTTCGGCGAGCTTGTCAGCGCCCGGCAGGGCGACCGGGTCGGTGACCGTGGCCCCGCAGCACCGCAGCGCGGCGACCGCCGCGTCCAGCACGGCCATGGTCGCGGCGCCGGCCAGCGCGCAGCCGTCCCGCCAGACGCCGATCCGGGCGCCGTCCAGCGCGCCAGGATCAAGGAACTGGGTGTAATCGCCGGGCTGGCCCGCCGCGGCAGCGGTCGCCGGGTCGCCGGGATCGGGCCCGGCCAGCGCGCCGAGCAGGACGGCCGCGTCCGCCACGGTGACGGCCATCGGCCCGGCGGTGTCCTGCGCGGCGGAAACCGGCACGATGCCGGCCCGGCTGATCAGGCCGAGTGTGGGCTTGATGCCGACGACGCCGCAGGCAGCAGCGGGCGAGACGATCGAGCCGTCGGTTTCGGTGCCCACGGCCAGCGGCGCCAGCCCGGCGGCCAGCGCCGCCGCCGAACCCGAGCTGGACCCGGACGGGTTGCGGCCCGGGCCGCGCGGATTCGCCGTCTGGCCGCCCAGCGTGCTCCAGCCGCTGCTCGACTGGGTAGAGCGGAAGTTCGCCCATTCAGAAAGATTCGCCTTGCCCAGCAGCACGGCCCCCGCGGCCCGGAGCCGGCCGGCCAGGAACGCCTCCGGCGGCCGGCTCGTCAGCAGCGCCGGCGAGCCCGCGGTGGTGGCCGTCCCGTCCACCGCGATGTTGTCCTTGATCAGCACCGGGATGCCCGCCAGCGGCCCGGGCGGCGCGCCGGCTGCCGCCGCCGCGTCGCTCGCAGCTGCCTGCGCGGCCGCATCCGGGCTGACCGCGATCACGGCGCGCAGCTGCGGATTGTGCCGCTCGATCCGGTCCAGGTAGCAGGCGGTGAGCTCAGCGGATGTCAGCGTCCCGGCGGCGAGGGCACGGCGCAGCGCGGCGACGGTCGCCGTCGCGGTGGTCAGCCCCGAGCTGCCGATGGCCTCGCCCGGCTCACTGGTGGCAGCAGCCGGCTCACCGGGGGCAGCGGACTGCGCGGCAGGCTGATCAGGAGCCGTCATGGCGGCAGGATAGGGGACGGCCGGGCTACGGCAGCCACGACACCTTGCCGTGCAGCGCGGCATAGCCGACGAACGTGACCGCGTCGATCAGCGTGTGCGCGATGATCAGCGGCATCACCCGGCCCCACCGGCGGTACAGGACGCCGAAGATCAGGCCCAGGATCGCGTTGCCGATGAAGCCGCCGAAACCCTGGTACAGGTGGTAGGAACCGCGCAGCACGGCGGCGACCGCGATTGCCTTCCACGGGGTCCAGCCGAGCTGGTCCAGCCGGCGCAGCAGGTAGCCGATGACCAGGATTTCCTCCAGCAGGCCGTCGTGCACGGCGCTGAGCAGCAGCACCGGAATGCGCCACCACACGGCGGGCAGGCTCTCGGGAACCACCGTCAGGCTCAGCCGCAGGTGATAGGCGATCAGGTACAGCGCCAGCCCGGACCCGCCGATCAGGGCGGCGAGCACCGCGCCGCGGGCAGTGTCCCTGCCCGGCTGGCTGGCGTCCAGGCCGATGACGGCCGGCCGCTCCCCCGAGCGCGCCATCAGGTACAGCACCAGCAGGACCGGGGTGAGCGCCTCGGCGATGCCGACGAGCTGCAAGGCCAGGTCCAGCCAGTGATTGACGGCCCGCGAGCCGACCAGCAGCGCGTGCTGGCCGGCCAGCGGCTGCGGCGCGAGCAGCGCCGCGACCAGGTCCAGCAGCGCGTTCAGGCCGCTGGCGCCGAGCGAGATGGCGAATACGGTGAAGACTTCCCAGCGCAGCAGACGGGCCGGCGGCGGGCATGGGCTGGTGTCCTGCCTGGGTGCCACCTCCAGGACTCTAGCTGGTAACGACGGCCGCGATCGTCGGCCGCAGCTGCGCAGATGCTGCATAATGGCGGCTTCGTGAGCAAGTTGCGAGCTGCCCTGCGCCCGGCCGGAACCCGGTAGATTGAGGCGGCGGCGAAGCAAGCTGCAGCGCGGGATATGCACCGGACAGCAGGCGTGACGGACAGCAGGCGTGACGGCCTGTCGAGGAAGGACAGCCCGGTAGGGGAGCTGATGAACCGACAAGGCCGCGGGCGGCCCGGTCAGCCCGTTGCCGCGGGCGCGGACACGCTGGAAGCGGGCGACCCGCTTCCCGCTTCAGGGCGTGCACCCGCGGGCGCCGCAGCCGATCCCGGCGACCGCCAGGCGGGCACCGGCCCCGCCAGTGACGCCGCGGCCGCGCTCTCGGACGGAGCCGCGCCAGCGGACGGAGCCGCGCCGGCGGGTTCGGCCTACCTGACGGGTCCCGAACCCGCGCCGCGGTCAGCACCCTCGCAGTCAGCACTGCCGGAAGCCGGACTACCGGAACCGGGGCCGCCAGAAGCCAGGCCGGGGCGGCTGCGGGCAGCTTCCCGGCGCCCGGCCGCCCGGCAGCTGGCGCTGCTGGCTCTGTACACGGCCGCGGGTATCGGGCTGACCTGGCCGCGAGCTGCCTACCTGACTGAGCACAAGCTGCCGTCGACAGTGGACGTCGCCAGCTACGTCTGGGGTTTCTACTGGGTAGCGCATCAGGCCGTCCACCTGGCTAGCCCGTTTTTCAGCTACCACCTGGCCGCGCCGGTCGGCCTTCAGCTCGGTTTCGACACCCTGATGCCGCTGCCCGGCTGGCTGATGACGCCCGTCACGCTGCTGTTCGGGCCGTCAGCCTCATTCACCGTACTGACGATCATCGCGCCCGGACTGCTGTGCTACGTCATGTACCGGGCGGCGCGGCTGTGGCTGAAAGCCCCCGGCGCGATTGCCGCCGGCGCGTTCTTCGGCCTGTCCACGATGCTGACCTGGCAGAACTGGTATCACCTGAACATCTCGCTGGGCGCACTGTTCCTGCCGATGACGCTCGAGGCCGTCATCGCGGTGCGCCGCCGCCCGAGCTGGCGCCGCGGCGTCATCCTGGGCGCCGTGCTCGGCGGCTCGGTGCTGGTGAACCAGGAATCCGCTGTCCTGGCCGTGCTGCTCGCCGCCGTGGTGATACTGCCCTGGCTGGTCGCCAGCGCGCTGCGGGACCGGCGGGCGCTGCGTGCCAGCCTTCTGCCACTGACGCTGGGTGCCGTGGTTGCCGCAGTCGTGGGCGCGCCCCAGCTGATCGCGATGGCGCAGCAGGCGCTGGCCGGCGGCGCGACGGTTGATGCCACCCAGCTGACGCAGACCTACGGCCAGTACGCGGCCGGCCTGCCCGGACTGTTCGCCCCGTCCCCCCGGCTGGCCCTGTTCGGCTTCGGTCACCTGACCTTGCGCCAGCATCAGGAGTCGTTCGGGATCGCGCACACCGTGTCCTACGTGTTCAGTCAGCCGGCCGAGGGGATCCCCGCTTTCGGCGCGGTCCTCAGCGGGCTGGCCCTGATCGGCCTGATACTCGGCTGGCGACGGGCCCGGTCCTGGTGGCTTGCGCTGCTGTGGCTCATCCCGGCGATCCTCGCGCTCGGCCCGGTGCTGACCATCGGCACCCACCAGTACCTGCCGCTGAAGACCGTCTGGCACGGCGTCGGGCTGTCCGGGCTGATGCCGTATACCTGGCTGATCCGGATCCCGTGGCTGTCGGCGCTGCGCGAGGCCGACCGGATCGCCGTGCTCGGGCTAGTCGGTGTGGCCGTGCTGGCCGGCTACGCCGTCGAGCAGCTGCTGCGCAGCCGCTGGACCTGGCCGGCGTGCGCCGTGGTACTGGTCCTTGCCGCGCTGGAGGCCGGCTACGCGCCGCCCGCGGGTACCGCGGTCACGATGCCGACGGCGCTGCCCGCGGTGGACCGGCCGATCGCCCGTGATACCGCTCATCCGGACGCCATCGTCATCGACCTGCCCTTCGGCCTGCGCGGCGGCGGGCTCGGCCTGTACGGCGAGCCCATCGTCGCGGCGTCGCTGCTTACCGCCACCGCCGACGGTCATCCGCGGGCTAACTCCTACAGTTCCTGGGTTCCTTTCCCGACCCGGGCCAAGATAGACCAGCACATTTTTTACCACTGGCTGACGGCCGCCCAGCAAGGCATCAAAGCCACCCCGTCGCAGCTGGCAGCCGCGGAGGTCAGCCTGCAGCGGCTCAATGTCGGCTGGCTGCTGATCTGGCACTCGGTCCGGCCCGCCGTCCTGGACTACCTCTATCGCACCGGTTTCCGGTACGACTACCAGACCAGCGGGGCCAGCGGGGTTGTCACCGTCTTCCGGCTGACGAGACCTTCCTGACGGCTGGCTAGCCGGCCGTTCCCGGCCCCTTGCAGGCCAGCCAGCGTGCCGCTAAGCTCGGGGCGCCGTCGGCAGCCAGCTTCTCGCCAAGACCAGCCAGGCAGACGCGCAAAGCCAGCAGGGCCATCCCGAGAATCAACGCGCGTCAGGAGCAAGACGATGTACCAGGCTTACCCCGGCGGCGCCGACCTGCCCGAGCAGCAGCAGCCGGCCCCCGGCTCGGTGCTGACGGCAGTCAAGCTGATGTACGCAGGCGCGGCGGTCAGCTTGCTCGGCCTCATCCTCTCGCTGGCGACGGTCGGGAGCATCAAGGCCGCGATTTTGAAGGCAAATCCTTCCTACACAACGACGAAGCTGCATGCGGCCGAAGGCGTGGCGATCGGGATTATCGTCGCCGAAGCCATCATCGGGGTGGCACTGTGGATCTGGATGGCCTTGGCTAACAAGCGCGGCCGGAGCTGGGCCAGGATCGTGGCGTCGGTGCTGTTCGGCTTGAACACGCTCGTCCTGATCGCCAACGTCAGCCAGCCGCACGCAAGCGTGGCGCTGCTGTATAACGTCGTGCTGTGGCTGATCGGCCTCGCCGCGATCGTGTTGCTGTGGCGGCGGCAGTCGAGCGCCTACTTCCAGGCCCGCAGCCCGGTCCGCGGCGGCCGCGCGGCTAGCTAGCTTCCCCCGGCTCCGCCCGAGAGGTCGCCGTCCAGCAGCCGGTGCGCCCGGGCAATGAGCAGCGGGACGGCGGGCCCTTCGCGCTCGAATCCCTCGCCGACCGTCTGGTGCTGCAGGAACCTGGCGTGAATGCCTTCCAGTACGACCGCCAGCTTGAAGCAGCCGAACGCCATGTAGTAGCCGATACCGCTGATATCACGGCCGGTCAGCCCGGCGTACCGGGCGGCCAGCGCGGACCGGCTCAGGAAACCGGGCAGTGACGTGACCGCGGCGCTGACGCCCAGGCCCAGCCAGTCCTCTTCACCCGCCTCGGTCCAGTACATCAGGGTGAGACCGAGGTCGGCCAGCGGGTCGCCCAGGGTGGACATCTCCCAGTCAACAACGGCGGCGACCGACGGCTCCGGGCCGAGCCGTACCAGCATGTTGTCCAGCCGGAAATCACCGTGCACCAGGGTGCCGCCGGGCGAGACGGGCAGCTGGGCCGCGAGCCGCTGAACGAGGCTGCCGTAACCGGGCATCTCCCTGCTGACCGACAGGTCCCACTGCCGCTGCCACCGCATCAGCTGGCGAGCCAGGTAGCCGTCCGGCCGGCCGAACTCGGCCAGCCCGGCCGCGCCGTAGTCCACGGCGTGAATCGCCGCGAGCATGGCCGCAAGTTGCTCAGACAGCTGCCCGGCCTGCGGCGGGGTCAGCTGCCGGCCGTCCGCGCGGGTGCGCAGCACGACTCCGTCGACGAACTGCATGAGGTAGAACGGCGCGCCGATGATCTCGTCACTCGCGCAGAACGCGGCCGGCCGGGGCACCGGAACGGCGCTGCCGTCCAGGGCCGTCAGCACCCGGTACTCCCGCGCCATGTCGTGCGCGGTGGGCAGGACGTGGCCGAGCGGAGGCCGGCGCAGGACCAGCTGCCCAGCGCTCAGATCGAGCCGGTAGGTCAGGTTGGACCGGCCGCCCGCGATGAGCGTCACGCGCTGCAGGTCCCCCGCTGCCGCAGCCGCGCTGCCGCTGACCCAGGCCGCCAGCTGGGCCGGGTCCGGGATGCCCGGAACCGCGGCAACGCCGGACGCGCCGACGGCGATCGGAACGCCGGTTGCACCGGTCATGAGGCACCTTCCTGACAGCGTGCTTCCTCGCACGTGCCCCAATGATCCCTGATATGCGCAGGACTGCACAGCGGGCTGGACTAATTCGCCGCACTGGCATAGGGATTGATGCAGGGGTTGGGCGCCGGCCAGGTCCAGACCACTGGAAGGGGACCTTTGAGCGACGCATGGATACCCGGCATCAGCCAGCTCCAGCCTGCCAAAGACGGCGGCCCGTTACGCGGCGGCCTGCCGCGGGTCGTATGGCAGTCCCTGGAGGCTGACCCGCATACCGTCTCGGCCCGTTCCGCCGCGCAGCGCATCATCCAGCTCGGCCAGGCCAGTCACCTGGTCTGGAACCCGGTGGCGGGTGAGATAGTGCAGCTGATCCCGATCGTCCGGGCCGCCTGCGGGCTAGGTTCCAGCCAGCCGGGCGCGAGCACCGAGGGCCGGCTGTGCGTCCAGATCGCCGTAGTGGCGTCCGCCCGCAGCCCGTTCACCGCCGGCCCGCTGGCCGGGCTGCAGCCGATCCTGGACTGGCTCGACTCCTGGCGAGTCCTGCGGCACTGGCCGGCCGGCCGGCCGGCCGCGTTCCCGCACGGCGTGGCCGCGCCGCGCAGCAGCAAACTGTGGGCGAGGGGTGGTCATTTCGGCGCATCCCAGGTCCCCGGCTCGGCCGCGGTCGGGCCGGGCGCGCTTGACACCGACCGCCTCACCGGGTCCGCCACCGGGTCCGCCACCGGGGAGCAGGACGGCCCGTCCCGCCGGGGGCGCCCTCTCAACGATCTCGATCACATTTTCGCGGCCCGGTCGGAACTGCGCGCCCCGCTGAGCCGAGCCCGCTGACGCCGCCACCACAGCGACCGCGACCGGGGACAGCAGGGGTCATTACACTGGCAGCGTGAGCCAGCCCCTCGCCGAGCCGCCGCACCTGCCGCCCGCTACCGAGCATCAGGTCCGCGCCCACGCCCGCCAGCTCGTTAACCTGGCAGTCCGGCACGGCATCACTGACCTGGCCTTCGCCTCTCCCGGTCGGCTCCGCGGCCACATCGCCGACGACCGTGACCTGTTCGACATGTTCGAGTTCCAGCGTGCCGCCGCCAGCCTGCTCGGCGCCGAGATAGCGCTGTACTCCGACGGCGCCCTGGGCAACGACCACGTCAGCCCGGACCTCGCCGCTGCCACTCCCCTGTGACCGGCGATGCCCGCCCTGACCGGCACGCCCTGTTGGAACTCCAGGCATTGCTAGTCCAGATCGCCGCCCTGCGCGGCGAGGGCAACGCCGACCGGTTCACCGCCGACGACCGGTACCGGTGGGTCCTGCACCGGCTGTGGATCGCGGCCGGGAACGAGGCCCTGGCCTACACCCAGGCGATCGTCCAGCCCGTCCGCGCCGACCGGACCTGGGCCAACCTGTATGACCTGCGCAACCACCTCGCTCACTCCCGGCTCCCCGACATCGACGAAAGCCTCGTCCGTCGCTTCACCTGGACCCGCCTCGACGCTCTCTACGCCACCATCCAGCATCATCTGCGAACTCGGCCCTAACCGGGCCGTAGCGACTGGAACCGCGTCCGCGGGGAGGCTGGCCAGGCCGTCGGGAAGCACCGTGAACAGCGCCTTAAGCAGGGCTGGGCCAAGGCAGGGGCGCAGGTTGCGCAGCACCTTGGCTGACGGGACCGGGTAACCGTGGATCCTTCAGCCCGGCAGCCAGCTTCTTCCGCACGTTCTGGTAACGGAACAGGACCGGCAACCACGAACGGGAAGCAGGCTGGACGCGGAGCGGAGGTCCTCAGTGACGGGTGTTCCTGGCGGATCTCCCGTCTTACCGAACCGCCGTTGTATTTCGATCTACTCAGTCCCCCTCGGCAGCAGACCGCAGCCCTTGACTGCCCGGCATTGGGCCTAAGCTTGCGGGATGGCGGAGCAGCTGGTCTGGATTGACTGCGAGATGACGGGGCTTGACCTGACCCGCGATGCTCTGGTGGAAATCGCGTGCGTGGTCACCAACAGCGAGCTGATCGCGGCAGATGACGGCATCGACGTGGTGATCAGCCCGCCGCCGGCCGCACTGGAGGCCATGCCCGACGTCGTGCGCGAGATGCATACGGCGTCCGGCCTGCTGACCGAGCTCGCGGCCGGGGTAACCCTGGCGCAGGCCCAGCAGCAGGTACTCGGCTACATCCGCGGGCATGTACCGCAGCCGAAGAAGGTCCCGCTGTGCGGCAACTCCATCGGCACCGACCGGACTTTCATTGCCAGGGACATGCCGGAGCTGGACGCCTTCCTGCATTACCGGATGGTGGACGTGTCCAGCGTGAAGGAGCTGGCCCGGCGCTGGTACCCGCGGGCGTACTTCGCCAGCCCGCCCAAGCACGGCGGCCACCGGGCACTGGCCGATATCCGGGAGAGCATCCGGGAACTGCAGTACTACCGGGAGGCGGTCTTCGTGCCGCTGCCCGGCCCCGACACCGCGACGGTGCGCGCTGTCGCGGCCCGCTACGGCAGCCAGCCCGCCGGCGCGACGGGCAATGCAGGGGAAACCGGTTCGGCCCAGTAACCAGATCCCGGTATGCTGCCTTCAGCCGCCGCGCGCTGCGCGGACGGCATGGTGGGCGTAGCTCAGTTGGCAGAGCGCCAGGTTGTGGTCCTGGATGTCGCGGGTTCGAATCCCGTCGCTCACCCCAAACAAAAAACAGCAGGTCAGAAGCTCTGGCCCCGGCAGCATGCGCACCAAGATCACCGCGCTGGAAAGGGGCCTTCACCGGCTACTTCACTGACCATCACGCGTTCCTGGTCGGCGCGATGCTTGGCCGCGTCGACGAGATCAGCGCGGGCATCGCCTGTCGTCCATCCTGGGGAACGCCGCCGCGGGTCGGGCCTTGCTACTATGCCGCCCGTATCGATCCCGAGTGCCGCAAGCAGAGCCATGTCCGCCAGCTCGAAGCCCTCGGCACCGTCACCCTGCAGCCCGCTGCCTGAAACACGCCGCCAGAGCCAGATTCCGTCTTCGGCTAACATCAGGGCATGGCATACGAGCGGATCACCACCGATCCCGACGTGATGGGCGGGCTGCCGCGGATCCGAGATCTGCGCATCCCCGTGGCGACGGTGATCGCAATGCTCGCCGATGGCATGTCCGCGGACGAGATTGTCGCTGAGCTTCCGGACCTTACTGCTGACGACATCCACGAGGCCCTGCTCTACGCCGCCGAGGCAGTGCGCGAGCGCGAGTTGCCGCTCCGGCATACGGCGTGAGATTTCTCATCGACGAGAACCTGTCGCCGATCCTGGCTGACTTTCTCCGCGCAGCGGGCCACGATGCCAGCCACGTCCGGGATATTGGCTTTAAGGGTGCGACAGATCAGGTCGTCATGGAGAGAGCTGCGTCAGAGCAGCGCGTGGTCGTGTCCGCCGACACCGATTTCGGGACGCTCTTAGCCAGAAGCGGGGCCAAGCTGCCGTCAGTTCTGCTGATACGAAGGCTGGCCGGTCGCCGAGCGGCCGCGCAGGCAACCATCATCCTGGCCAATCTCAAGGCCGTGTCCGACGACCTGGAGGCCGGAGCCATGGTAGTCCTGACCGACGACTGGGTTCGCATCCGTCGCCTCCCTATGCTGGGCTGAGCCGAGCCACGAGCTGGCAGGCACCTGCCTCTGCACTCTGTCACCAGGCACGCCCACAGGCGCGCCGCCGTCCAGGTCACCGGAGGCGGAGCCGTGCCCGTTCCGTCCCGATCCCAGGGTGAGCAACGGTAAATCTTGGTCGCTCATAGCCACGCCCTATTGGCCCTGACCTGCAAAGACCTAGGTGTCAGAGGATGCGCGCCGACAAAATTTTAAGCCCTTGACATCCCTGGCGGGATGCCTATTCCAGGCGGAAAATTAGGGGTGGCTGCTGTCTGCTGACGCCGTCGACTGCTTGATCGCTGAGATCGTTTCTAAGCCGGGCGCGGGGAGCCGTTACGCGGGCCGTTCAGTGTGCTTCGAGCACGAGGATCAGGTTTCTCCACTTGTGCCCTGTGGCTCCTGCGGGCAGCGGCCGCCCCGAAGATGGCAGGAGGCCGGGGTGCTGACCGGAACACTGGAGAACGAGAAAATCATCGAGCGGGTCGCGGCGCTGGATATCGGCAAGGCCGAACTGATGTGCTGCGTGCGGGTGCCGGATGAGGACAGGCCGGGCCGCCGCCTGCAGGAGGTGAAGGCCTACTCGACGATGACCCGCTCCCTGCTCGGGCTCTCGGAGCGGCTGCGGTCCCTGGACGTTACGCGAGTGGCGACGGAGGCCACCAGCGACTACTAGAAGCCCGTGTTCCACCTGCTGGGAGCTGCGGCATTCGAGACGTAGCTGGTGAACGCCAAGGACGTGAAGCGATGCGATTAGCGGCCTAAAGCACTTCCTGCCATCGGGGTATCCTGAGGCAGGCGGCCTGGTACCCGCCGGGACGGGGCGCGGTCGTGAGCACAGGATTGCCCGGCGGCTTACTTGACGCCCTGACGGCTGTGGTGGGCGCGCAGCACGTTCTCGCCGGCACGGCAACGGCAGGCTTCGCGGTCGACTGGACCGGCCGCTTTCAGGGGCATACGCCGGCCGTCGTGCGTCCCGGTGATACCGCGCAGGTCGCCGCCGTCCTGGCTTTGTGCGACCAGGCCGGGGTGGCCGTCGTGCCGCAAGGGGGCAACACCGGCCTTGTCGGCGGGGGCGTTCCGCTGCACGGCGAGCTCGTCCTGAGCCTGACCCGGCTGAGCCAGCTCGGTCCGGTTGACGCCGGGGCGGCCCAGGTCACCGCCGGCGCGGGCGTCACCCTGCAGCAGGTCGCCGCGGCTCATCCCGACCTGGATCTGGGCATCCTCATCGCCAGCCGGGACAGCGCGACCGTCGGCGGAGCCATCGCCACCAACGCGGGCGGGCTGCGGGTACTGCGGTACGGGCCGATGCGGGCCCAGCTACGCGGCATCGAGGCCGTGCTCGCCGACGGCACTACCGTGTCTCATCTGTCGGGTCTGGTAAAGGACAACACGGGCTACGACTACGCGTCCCTGCTGGCCGGCTCCGAAGGCACCCTGGCCGTCGTCACCCGGGCCCGGCTGCAGCTGGTGCCCCGGCCGCGAGATCCGGTTACGGTGCTCGCCGGGTTCGCCAGCCTCGCGGCCGTCCACGAGACCGCCCGCCGCGCTGTCCGGGACGTGCCGGGCCTGGTTTCAGCCGAGTTCTTTACTCAGGCCGGCCTTGACATCCTGATCCGGCACGCCGGCCTGCCCCCGCCGCTGCCCGGGTCAGCCGCGGCCTACCTCCTGCTCGAGGCGTGCGGCCCGGCCGCGCTGGACGATCTGGCCGGGACCGTCGGTGACCATCCCGTCGCCGTAGCGCAGTCCGGGGCCGATCGCGGCCGCCTGTGGGCTTACCGGGAACGCCATCCTGAGGCCGCCGGCTTCCTCGGCGTCCCGCTCAAGCTCGACGTATCGGTGCCGGCCGCCCGCTGGGTTGACCTCGCGTCGCAGGTCACCCAGGCTGTCGCAGCTGCCGACGCGGGCGCCCGCGTCATTATCTTCGGACACGTCGCGGACGGTAACGTGCACGTCAACGTCGTCCCCGCGGCTATCGCTGACGGGCGGCACGAGGACGCGGTGTTCGCCCTCGTTGCCTCGCTCGGCGGCTCGATCTCCGCCGAGCACGGTATCGGCGCGCTGAAGGCGCCCTGGCTTCCGCTGGTGCGCTCCGAGACGGAACGCGCGCTGTTCGCCCGGATCCGGGGCGCCTTCGACCCGCGCGGCACCCTGAACCCGCATGTGCTCCCCCGCTGAGACCTGCGTCCCGCGGGTACCTGCGTTCCTGCGTCCGCCCGCCAGGTCGGCCGGGGTCTACCAGGTCGGGACGGCGGTGGTCAGCGGCACGCTGCCGTCCGGCGGCGTCCGGGTGACGCTCAGCCCCGCAGCGCGGGCCAGCGCGGCGAACTGGACCGAGTTGACCACGGCGGCGCCGCCCGGGTCGTTGTTGAAGTAGACGTACACGTCCGCGTCCGCGGGCCACGCCTGCCGCAGGCGGTCCGCCCAGGACCGCAGCGCCTGCTTGCCGTAGCTGGGCCACGGGTCAGCCGTCCCCTCGTGCAGCCGCAGGTATCCCCAGCCCGCTGTGCGCCACAGCGGCGCGACCGGGCGGCCGAGCCGATCAACCCAGCACAGCGCCGCGTCATGAGCGGCCAGGATCTCCCGGATCTCGGGTGTCCACCAGGACTCGTGCCGCGGCTCCACCGCGATCCGCAGCTGGCCATGACCGGCAGCCTTACCAGAAGCCAGCCCGGCGGCCAGCCCGGCAGCCCGCATAGCCCGCAGGCAGCCGTCGAGTAGATCCGGCGCCGCGGTCAGGGTCGGCGGCAGCTGGAGCAGGACCGGGCCGAGCTTGCGGCCGAGCCCGGCCGCAGCGCCGAGAAGCCGGGCAGCTGGCTCGGCAGGATCACGCAGCTTCCGGACGTGGGTGAGGTACCGGCTTGCCTTAACGGCCATAACAAAGTCGTCCGGGGTGCGGTCCGCCAGCCCGCGAAGGCCGCTGGCGCGGGCAGCCGGTAGAAGCTGCTGTTATTCTCCACCGTCCGGTACTGGCCGGCATAGTGCTCCAGCCAGCGGCGCTGGGCCACGCCCGCCGGGTACAGGCCGCCACGCCAGTCGCGGTACTGCCAGCCGGAGGTTCCTATCAGCACGGGCATGGCGCTCATGTTCCCGCGCTCAGGCCCCGGTACGGCAACCGGGCCTGCCGTACCGATGCCGGCGGCGCGGATCAGGCCTTATCATTCGCGGGTGAGAACTGATCGCCAGGCCGGCCCGCCGTCATGACCGCGGCCCGGCCCGCACTGCCGGGCCAGCAGCCTGCGCTGCCCGGCAATCAGCCCGCACTGCCCGGCCAGCAGCCTGACGCGGCCGGCCAGCAGCCTGCCCTGGCCGGACGGCAGCGCGCCCCGCGCCGCAAGCCCGGCTGGCTGCTGGCAGCTGGCGTCGCGGCATTCGCGGTCGCCATCACCGGCTACGTGATCTTCGCGGTCACCCATCCCGAGGTCCGCTGGATAAACCCGGTTGACCTGAGTGTCTACCAGGACGGCGGGCTCGTCGTCCGGCATCTCACGCCGCTGTACCGGCCGCAGCTGAAGGCACCGCTGTATCACTGGCCGGGAATCACGCTGCAGTTCACCTACCCGCCGTTTTCCGCGCTGGTGTTCACGGTCCTCACCCTGGCCCCGCTCGCCGTGCTGGCGATAATCTTTGTCGGCGTCAACATTGCCGCCCTGCTGGGCACGATCTGGGTCATCCTGGGCACCCTCGGCTACCGCCGGGTTACAGTCCGGCTGGGCGCGACCCTGCTGCTCGCCGCGGCCCTGTTCTGGACTGAGCCAGTGCAGCGGACTCTTTATCTCGGCCAGATCGAGCTCGTGCTGATGCTGTTGATCTGCTGGGATCAGTGTCAGCCGGACCGCCGCTGGTGGAAGGGCGCTGGCATCGGGATCGCGGCCGGCCTGAAGCTGGTACCGCTGATTTTCATCCCGTACCTGCTGCTGACCCGCAGGTACCGGCAGGCCGCCGTCGCGGCCGGAGTTTTCGCGGCGACGGTGGCTTTCGGCTTCGTCGCCCTGCCCGGCGACTCGCATCAGTGGTGGCTGGGCCACCTGTTCTACAAGGGCAGCCGGACCGGCTTCGTCGGCTGGGAAGGCAACCAGTCGGTGCTCGGCGTGCTCACCCGGCTAGCGGGCAGCACGGCGGCCGGCCAGCCGCTGTGGCACGGGGCCGCACTCGTGATCGCGGTCGCCGGGCTGGTGGCCGCGGCCGTTCTGGACCGCGGCGGCCAGCGGCTAGCGGGACTGCTGACCTGCGCCCTGACCGCGCTGCTGATCTCGCCGATCAGCTGGGACCATCACTGGGTCTGGATCGTGCCCGGTGTCGTGCTGTTCGCTCACTACGCCGTCCGGGCCTTGTCCGCGGCGGCCCGTGCGTCCTGGGCGGGCGCGGCAATCGCGGTTACTGCCCTGTTTGGCGCGTGGCCGGGGAGCCTGTGGGGCGAGCCGGCCGACCTGGGCGCTTTTTCCGAGGGCATCATCTGGGCGCCGCCGAACACGGACCCTTTCACCTACCTGGTCCGCGGCGACCGCCGGCGGTACGTGGAGTACCACTGGCACGGCCTGCAGCTGCTCACCGGGAATCTCTACATCCTCGCCGGGATGGCGCTGTTCGCGCTGGCACTGCTGGCCGCGCTGAGCCGGGCAGGCCGGGGCGGGCCGGCCGTCGCCGGCGGCAGGCGGCATGCCAGCGCCGGAATGATTAAACAGCAGTACTCCGGCACGGGCGCCGTCGCGGCGCCGCAGGCTGACTGACGGGAGCCGCGGGTGGACTCCCTCGGGATCGACGGCGCCTGGTGCTTCACCCCGCGCGTCCACAGCGACAGCCGGGGCGATTTTCTCGAGTGGTTCCGCGGCGCGGAGTTCGCGGCTGACCTCGGCTACCAGTTCGGCGTGGCCCAGGCGAACTGCTCGGTGTCGCGGGCAGGCGTGATCCGCGGCATCCATTTCACCGACGTGCCCCCCGGTCAGGCGAAGTACGTCATCTGCGCCAGCGGCGCGATCCTGGACGTGGTCGTCGACCTGCGGGCCGGCTCCCCGGATTTCGGCCGCTGGGAGGCCGTCCGGCTCGATGACCAGAGCCGGCGGGCGGTGTTCCTCGCCGAAGGGCTCGGGCACGCCTTCATGGCGCTGAGCCCGCAGGCCACGGTGCTGTACCTGTGCTCGACCCCGTACGCGCCGGGCATCGAGCACGGCGTGCACCCGCTGGACCCCGACCTGGGAATCGCGTGGCCGCTGGACGGCGCGGCGCCCGTGCTGTCCGAGAAGGACGCCGCGGCGCCGACACTGGCGCAGGCCCGGCGGGACGGCCTGCTGCCCCGCTACGCGGGCGGCCGGGCTGCCGCGGCCGGCCAGGCAGCAGACCCGCCCGGCTAGCCGGAGCGCCTAGCCGTAACGCTAGCTGACGGCCGCGGAACTGACGGCTGCCGACAGCTCCGGCAGCGCCGCGCGCAGGGACCGCCGCCAGTCGCCGATCGGCTCGATCCCGGCGGCCGCCCACCGGTCGTGGCCGAGCACGCTGTAGGCCGGCCGGGGCGCCGGGCGGCTGACCGCGCCGCTGGGAACGGCGCGCACCCGGCCGGGGTCGGCGCCGAGCAGCGCGAACACCTCGCGGGCCAGGCCGCACCAGGTGGTCTGGCCGGAGCTGGTCGCGTGGTACACGCCGGGCGCGGCGTCCCGCCGGATCAGCACGATGATCTGGCCGGCCACGTCCGCCGTCCACGTCGGCTGGCCGTGCTGGTCGTCGACCACGTCCACGGCCGGCCGGTCGCGCTCGCAGCGGATCATCGTGGCGACGAAATTCGGCCCGGCGGCGCCGTACAGCCACGCCGTCCGCAGCACGTAACCGGCGTCCGGCAGGCCGCCGAGCACGGCGCGTTCGGCGGCCAGCTTGGTCCGGCCGTAGGCACTGCGCGGCGCCGTCGCCGCGTCCTCGCCGTAGGGGGCAGTTGCCGCGCCGCCGAAGACGTAGTCGGTAGAAAGCTGGACGAGCCGCGCGCCGGCGGACAAGCATGCGGCCGAAAAATTTTGCGCCCCCCTGCCGTTCACCGCCAGCGCCGCCGCCTCCTGATCTTCCGCCGCATCCACAGCGGTCCACGCTGCGCAGTTGACCACCACGTCCGGCCGCGCCGCGCCGACGGCGGCGCGGACTGCGGCGGCGTCGGTCACGTCCAGGTCGCGGCGGGCCGCCGCCGTCACCGGATCACCGGCCGCGGCCAGCGCGCGCACCAGGTCCTGGCCGAGCATTCCCGCCGCTCCGGCCACCAGCCACCGGGTCACGGCGCCTGCCCGCCAGCAGACTGGGCGGCAGCAGGCTCAGCGGCAGCAGACTGGGGACCAGCAGACTGAGGGCCACCAGACTGGGCGGCAGCAGGCTCAGCGGCAGCAGGCTGGGCAGCCTTCAGCGGCTGCCACCAGTCGCGGTGGCCGGCGTACCAGCGGACGGTACTGTCCAGTCCCGGGCCGAACGGGCTGGCCGGCGCATATCCCATCGACCGCAGCAGCGAGTCGTCCAGGGCATACCGGCGGTCGTGCCCCTTGCGGTCAGCCACCGGGCGGACCATCTCCCAGCCGGCCCCGCAGGCGGCGAGCAGCATCCCGGTCAGCTCCCGGTTGGTCAGCTCGGCGTCGCCGTTAATGTGGTAAACGGCGCCGGCCGCGCCGCGCTCGGCGACCAGCTGGATGCCGCGGCAGTGATCGTCGACGTGAATCCAGCCGCGCACGTTCCCGCCGTCGCCGTACAGCGGCACCTGCTGCCCGTCGAGCAGGTTGGTGACGAACAGCGGGATCACTTTCTCCGGGAACTGATACGGGCCGTAGTTGTTGCAGCAGCGGGTGACGGACACGTTCAGCCCGTGCGTCCGGGCGTAGGCCAGCGCGATCAGGTCGCCGCCTGCTTTCGCGGCCGCGTACGGCGAGTTCGGCGCCAGCGGCGCGTCCTCGGCCCAGCAGCCGTCCGCCACGCTGCCGTACACCTCATCGGTGGACACCTGGATCACCCGCGGCGTCGCCGCGTCCAGGCAGGCCTGCATCAGGGTCGCCGTCCCGGCCACGTTCGTCTGCACGAACGCGGCGGCACCGCTGATCGACCGGTCCACGTGCGTTTCGGCGGCAAAGTTGAGCACCAGGTCGTGGCCGGGGACGACGGCCGCGAGCAGCTCCGGGTCGCAGATGTCACCGCGGACGAATCGCAGCCGGGGATCTGGCCGGGCCGGGGCCAGGTTCGCCAGGTTGCCCGCGTAGGTCAGCTTGTCCAGCACGGTGACGCCGACGTCAGGGTAAGCCGGGTAATCGCCGGCCAGCAGCGCCCGGACGTAGTGCGAGCCGATGAACCCCGCCCCGCCGGTAACCAGGATTTTCATGAGCTGATCTGCACCTTGCTGTGGTCACCGAGGATCAGCCGGTGCGCCCGCGGCACCTGCGGCGCCGGGGTGACCTCGACGAAGTGGCCGATCAGGGAGGCCTCGATCCGGCGGACGCCGCGGACGGAGGCACCCCCCAGCACGATCGAGTACTCGATCTCGCTGTCGGTGATAACGCAGGAATCCGCGACCGAGGTGAACGGGCCGACGTAAGAGCCGGTAACGGTCGTGCCGGCGCCGATGATGACCGGGCCGACGATCCGCGATCCGGTGACCCGGGCGCCGGCCCCGATCGCGACCCGGCCGATCAGCTCGCTGGCCGCGTCCACGCTGCCGCGCTGCGCCGGTTCCAGGCTTTCCAGCACCAGGCGGTTGACCTCGAGCATGTCGGCGACGTTCCCGGTGTCCTTCCAGTAGCCGGAGATGACCGTGGAATGCACCGGGTTACCCGCGTCGATCAGCGACTGGATCGCCTCGGTGATCTCCAGCTCGCCGCGCCGGGACGGCTTCAGCTGGCGCACTGCATGGTGCACCGCCGAGGTGAAGATGTAGACGCCGACCAGCGCCAGGTCACTTTTCGGCCGGTCGGGTTTTTCTTCCAGGCCGGTGACCTGCCCGCTGCCGTCCAGCTCCGCCACCCCGAACTGGCGCGGGTCCGGCACCCGGGTCAGCATGATCTGCGCGTCCGGCCGGGCGGAGCGGAACTCCTCGACCAGCCCGCTGATGCCGCCGACGATGAAATTGTCGCCCAGGTACATGACGAAATCGTCGTCGCCGAGGAAATCAGCGGCGACCAGCACCGCGTGCGCCAGGCCGAGCGGGGCCAGCTGGCTGATGTAGGTGACCGTGAGCCCGAACGCCGAGCCGTCGCCTACTGCCGCCCGGATCGCGCCGGCCGTGTCGCCGACCACGATGCCGACATCGGTGATTCCCGCTGCGCTGATCGCCTCCAGGCCGTAGAACAGCACTGGCTTGTTAGCGACCGGAATGAGCTGCTTAGCGGAGGTGTGGGTGATCGGCCGCAGCCGGGTACCCGCCCCGCCGGCCAGAACCAGGGCCTTCATGATGCCGAGACTAGCGGGCCGGCGGGCCGGCCCCGGCGGGCAGCCGGGCTAGGACTACCAGCCCGGTGCCGGTGTTCGTGAACGGGCGCTGCAGTACCCGGAACGGCGCGGTGCCCAGCCGGATGGCAGCACCGAGCCGGGCACTTGACGGCTGCAGGAGCCGCCCCGATCCGGCCGTGCGCTCGGCGACGGATCCGCTCGCCGGGGCCGCGACCCGGCGGCGGCCGACCTGATTGCGGCCCGCCTCCAGCAGGTAGCCGAGCGGGAAGCCGTACTGGCGGATCTCGATCGCGCCGAAGCCGCAGCTGGTCAGCAGGGCTTCCATCGCGGCGGGGTCATAACGGCGGAAATGACCGGCCATCTCATCCGCCGGCCCGAAGCGGCGCTGATGCGCCGGAACCGACAGCAGCAGCCAGCCTCCTGGCCGCAGTCGGGCACCCCACTCTTTCAGCGCGGTCGCGTCATCCTCGATGTGCTCCAGCACCTCGAAGGCGCAGACCAGGTCGAAGCGCTCATCGCCGAGCGACTCGAGCGTGACATTGCGGACCTCGCCGCTGCCGGCCGCGCTGACCCGGCGCTGCGCTACCGCGAAGGACGTCGGGTCCGGCTCGACGCCCAGGTAGTTGTACCGCTGGGACAGCCGGGCCCCGAGCGCGCCGAGGCCGCAGCCGACCTCCAGCACGTCGGTGATGCCGGGCGGCAGGATGCGCTGGATGACGTCGTAACGCAGCCAAGCGTTCGGCGTCAGCGGCGCCACCGCGTCTGCGTCTGCCTTCGGCCGCGCTGCTGCCGGACTGGGGGCCATGGCGAGCTCCTCAATGTCGAGACGATCGGGTCGCCGCGCCCGTGCTGGTGACGGCGGTGCTGGTGACGGCGGTGCCGTCAGGCCTGACGGCGTCAGCAGCCGGGCCAGCGGCGCGACGATCTGCGCGGGCGCGAACTGCTCCTGGCTGAGCTGGCCAGCCTGGCGGCGCAGCGCGAGCACCTCGGCGCGATCACCGGCAAGCCGCAGCAGGGCCGCGGCCAGCGCGGCGGCGTCACCGGGCGGTACCAATATGGCTGCCTGGCCGAGGGCACGCCGCTGCGGGGGGGTATCCGAGGTCACGATCGCGCACCCGGCGGCGGCGCCCTGGAACACCTTGTTGGGCACCACCCGCAGTGCCTTCTCCCCGGTGCCGAAAATTCCGAGGCACACATCGTGCTGCGCCACCAGCGCCGGCAATTCGGCCGCGGGCACCCAGCTGAGCCAGCGGACGCCGGGGTTCGCGGCGGCGGCAGCCCGGGTTTGCGCCTCATCCTGGCCGGCGCCGATCATGGTGACCTCGATGGGCGCGCCAGCGATCATGGCGAGGGCGGCGCCGATGACCGGCGTGCCCTGCAGCGGGGTGTACAGGCCGTAGAACACCACCCGCAGCGGACCGGGGGCGGCCGCGTCCCCGGCAAGCTTGTCCCCGGCAAGCCCGTCCTGGCCGGCCGGCCGCGCGGCGGCCTGCCACGCCGACGGCGCGCCAACCGGTACCACCACGGCACGGGCGCGGTGCCGCGGCGGCAGGGCCGCGAGGTGCTCCGCGGTGTCCACTACCGTGATGCTGGCGGCCCGCAGGGCGGCGGCGTCGATCAGCCGCAGCAGCGCCTGGCGCGGGCCGCCGTCCAGCCGCCGGTCCCGGCCGGTGTCACTGGCGCCGACCAGGTGGTCGAGCACGACCGGCACCCGGCGGAAGACAAGCCGCGCCAGCAGCACGTCGAAATGACCCAGGTAGCCGACCAGCACCGCGTCCGGCGCGGGCAGCCGGCGGGCGGCCCGCACCAGCGTCGTCCAGCGCCGGGCGAGCAGCAGCACCAGCAGCGGCGCCCGCCATGGCCGGGCGAGCAGGTCCACCCGGGCGGCGGTATCCAGGCCGAGCGGCGCGTTGCACTCAGTCACCTCGAACCCGCGGGCCGCCAGGCCCTCGGCGATCGCGGCGACCCGCGGATGCGTCGTGCGGTCATAGGTGCCGAAAAGGAGAACGCGCATAGTGTGGGTACCTTAACGGCTGCGGGCTCCCGGCGGGTGCCGACAGCCGGGTCGGTTGCCGCGCAGCGGCTAGGCTCGGGTCATGCCTGATCACCGAAGCGACGCTCCCGTCGCCGAGCCGGGTAAGGGCGGCCAGCCAGGCGGCGTGGCGGCGGGGTCCAGGACGCCGGCACCCGGCACAGCGTCACCCGGCACAGCGGCACCCGGCACAGCGGCACCCGGCACAGCGGGCCGCGGTCAGCATCGCGCCGGACGGCGCGGCGGGGCTGCCGCAAGCCGGATCCTCGCCAGCCGCGGTCTCCGGTGGGGATTCGTGGCGGTCGCGATTGGTCTGGGCAGTTACGCGGTTGCCCGCGACTGGACCCATGTCTGGGCCGCGCTGGCCAGCCTCGGGGTCCTGACGGTTGCAGCCGCCCTGGTCAGCGTGCTGCTGGCACTGCTCGCGACGATGCAGGTGTGGCGGCGGCTGCTCGCGGCGCTCGGCTCGCCGCTGCCCGCGCGGGCAGCGGCGCAGATCATGTTCGTCGGCCAGCTGGGCAAGTACCTGCCCGGTTCCCTCTGGCCGGTCCTCGCCCAGATGGAACTCGGCGCCGCGCACCAGGTGCCGCGGCGCCGCTCCGCGACCGCCGCTGTGCTGACCATGCTGCTCTCGCTGCTGACCGGGCTGTTCGCTGCGCTCGTCGCGCTGCCCTTCTTCGCCCGCTCGCACCGGTACTGGTGGGCGTTCCTCTTCGCGCCGGTCCTGGTCGTGCTGCTGCATCCGCGGGTACTCAACCCGGTCCTGCGGCGGCTGCTGCGGCTCGCCCGGCGGCCCGACCTGGAAATGCCGCTGACCGGCCGGGCGATCCTCACCGCGTCAGCCTGGGCCCTCGTCTCGTGGGTGTTCTACGGCCTGCAGATCTGGCTGCTCGCCACCCGGCTCGGCGCACCCGACGGCAAGACCGCGCCGCTCGCCGTCGGCGGATTCGCTCTCGCCTGGAGCGCGGGCTTCCTCGTCGTCTTCGTCCCGGCCGGCGTGGGGGTGCGGGAGGTTGTACTGATCGCGGCGCTGCACCCGGTGCTGCACGTCGCGGACGCAACCGCGGTAGTTGCCCTGGTGTCCCGCGTGCTGCTGACCGCCGGCGACCTGCTCACCGCCGCAGCGTCCGCCGGGTACGCCCGGCGGTCAGCCCGGCCCGGCTAAGGCCCGATCTACGCCGGAACCCCCAATTAACTGACCAGTCCGTCCCCCGATAGTGCTTCCCCGGACAGCGCTTCCCCGGCTTGTCCGGACAAGGCTTCCCCGGACAAGGCTTCCCCTGATAGGGCCTGCCGGAAATAGTCCACGGTGCGCTTCAGTCCCTCGTCCAGCTGCACGGCCGGCTCCCAGCCAAGCAGCTCGGTGGCCCGGCAGATGTCGGGCTTGCGGCGGACCGGGTCGTCCGCGGGCAGCGGCCGGTGCTCGATCGGGCTGGTGCTGCCGGTCAGGGCCAGCACCTGGGTGGCGAGCTCGAGCATGGTGAACTCGACCGGGTTGCCGAGGTTCACCGGGCCGGTGACGCCGGCCGGGGAGTTCATCAGCGCGATCAGGCCCTCGACCAGGTCGTCGACATAGCAGAACGACCTGGTCTGGGATCCGTCGCCGAAGACCGTCAGCGGCTCGCCGCGCAGGGTCGAGACGATGAAGCTGGACACCACCCGGCCGTCGTTAGGCAGCATGTTCGGGCCGTAGGTGTTGAAAATCCGGGCCACCTTGATCGGCAGCGCGTGCTGCCGGTGGTAGTCGAAGAACAAGGTTTCCGCGCACCGCTTGCCCTCGTCGTAGCAGGACCGGATGCCGATCGGGTTGACGTTGCCCCAGTAGTCCTCGCGCTGCGGGTGCATTTCCGGGTCGCCGTATACCTCGGAGGTCGAGGCCAGCAGGATCCGGGCGCCCAGCCGCCGGGCCAGGCCGAGCATGTTGATCGAGCCGTGCACGCAGGTCTTCGTCGTCTGCACCGGGTCACGCTGGTAGAAGGCCGGCGAAGCCGGGCAGGCCAGGTGGAAAATCTGGTCGACCTCGACGTACAGGGGGAACGTGACATCGTGCCGGATCAGCTCGAACCGCGGCTCGGCGAGCAAGTCGAGTACATTGTGCCGCGAACTGGACGAGAAGTTGTCCACCACGAGCACGTCGTGGCCGAGCGCGAGCAGCCGGCGGCACAGGTGCGACCCGATGAACCCGGAACCGCCGGTCACCAGGATGCGCTGCGCTTCGGGCGGCGGTGATCCTGGCTGATCTGGGGTCGGGCTCGGGCTCACGAAATCTCCTCGGGCAGGCTTGAGTGTCAGCAGCCGTCCGGCCGTAATCTACCGCTCGCCTGCGAGCTGCAGGCGTACTGCTGCTCGTGTCCCGTATGCTGCCCGTCGTGAAGCTGTCGATCCTTATGCCCGTGTACAACGAGGTCGCGACCCTGACCGCCGCGGTCAAGGAAGTCCTGAACGTGAACTTCCCCTGCGAGGTGGAGCTTGTCATCGTGGATGACGGCAGCACCGACGGGACCCGGGAGCTGTACACGTCCCTGACCGGCGACCCGCGGGTGACCCTCCGCCTGCACCCGCGCAACCAGGGTAAGGGCGCGGCGATCCGGACCGCGGCCGGGGCCGCTAGCGGCGACTACGTGCTCATGTGCGACGCCGACCTGGAGTACTCGCCGGGCGACATCCCGGCCCTGCTCGCGCCGGCGCTGGCCGGCGATGCCGCCGTCGTGTACGGCACCAGGACCTTCAGCAGCCACAACGCGTACTCCTACCTGTACGTGCTGGGTAACAAGACCGTGACGACCGCGGCGAACGTGCTGTTCAACTGCTACATCAGCGACCTGGAGACCTGCTTCAAGCTGATGCCCGCCGACCTGTACCGCGATCTTGACATCCGGGAGACCGGATTCGGCATGGAGGCGGAGATCACCGGGAAGCTGCTCCGGCGCGGCATCCGGCCCTACGAGATCCCGATCAGTTACGCGGCGCGCAGCCGCGCGGCCGGAAAGAAGCTCACCTGGCGGGACGGCGTGGAGGCACTGTGGATCCTGGCGCGGGAGCGGTTCGCGCGCCGGGCCGGCTGAACCTGCCGGGCGCCCGGTGACGGTGGCGGCAAAGCGTCGGCCCGGCAGCCCGGCAGCCCGGCAGCGGCCGGGCGGCCGGCGCCTGGTCACCGCCGAGCAGCTGGGCGTGCTCGCGCTCGGGCTGCTGGTACTGGTGGTACACGATGTCGGGTACGTGCTGGGCCAGCCGTTCTGGACTGACGAGGCCTGGGTTGCGGTGACTGCCCGGTTCCCGCTGTCGCAGCTGCTCGCGACGACGTCGAGCACGCCGGTCGGCTGGTCGGCGCTGGCGCGCGTTTTCACCGCCGGCGGGGATCAGGCCGCGCGGCTGCTGCCGCTGGCCTTCGCCGGAGCGGCGGTCATCATCGCCTACTGGCTTGCCCGCCGGCTCGGCTGGCAGTGGAAGGCGGCCTCGGTCGGCGCCGGGCTGCTCGCCGCACTCGGCGTGCTGCTGGTGCCTGCCATGCTCGTGCGCGATGACCTGAAACAGTACACGGCAGACGCCTGCATGGCGCTGGCGGTGCTGGCGCTGACCGCGGCGGCCGAGCGGGACCGGGCCCGCCGGCGGCTGGCGGCTTTGTCGGTCGCCGTCTGGGGCGGGATGCTGGTCAGTCATGCCGTCGCGTTCGCCGGCGTGGCGGCGTTCGGCGCGCTGTGCGCTACCGCGCTCGCGCGCCGGGACTGGCGTGCCCTGGCCGCGGCCGCCGTCGCGGGGACCGCCACCGGCGCCTTGATGGCCGGCGTCTACCTGGCCTTCGACGCCCGCGCGGTGGTACCGGGGCTCACCACCTACTGGCAGGCGTACTACCTGCCGTCCGGCCGCGGGCTGCACGCCGCGGCAGCCTTCGTCACCGCGCATTTCAGCGCTGCGGCGGCAAGCTTCGGCCTCGGCCCGGTGTGGCTGGCAGTCCCGCTGGTGGCTGCCGGGCTCATTACCATCTTCCGGCTCGGCAGCCCGGCGACGGCGATCGCCGCCGCCGCGCTGTGGCCGGAGATGCTCGCCCTTTCCGCTGCGCGCAAGTACCCGTTTCTCGACCTGCGCACCTCGACGTTCCTGTTCGCCGTAACCGTCGTGGTCGCCGCGATCGGGGTGGCCGGCCTGTGCTGCCTGCTGCGCCCGCTGCTGCGCGGCGCGCTGGCCGCTGGGCTGGCCGCGGCCGCTGCCGTGGCGTTCTCCGCCGCCGCCGCGCCGCAGGTGCGCGTGCACCCGATACCGACCGAGGATGTCCGCGACCAGGCGCGCTACGTCGCCGCTCACGCCGCCAGCGGCGATGCCATCGTGGTCAACCTGAACAGCAACTGGGGCTTCGCGTACTACTGGCCGGACGGCCGGCCCGCCCGCCGGGCCAACCCGGCAGTCCTGCAGGGATACGAGGCATACTTCCCCGGCCAGCCCCGGATCATCGTCGCGGCCGGCCGGACGGCCGCCGGAGTCACCGCCGCCCTGGCCCGCGCCCTGACCTTGGCCCGGGCACACGGGTGCAGCCGGATCTGGCTCGTCCGCGCGCATCTGGCACCGCCGGAGCGGGCAGCCTGGCACGCGGCGCTGCACCAGCGAGGCCTGTCCGCCCGCCCGGCCGGGCGCCACGGGCTGGCTTTCGTGCAGCCCGGCAGGCCGCAATGCCGCTGAGCCGCCGCGCAAGCGCCGCAGCGGCAGCGACAGCGGCAGCGGCAGCGGCAGCGGCGATTGACGCCCGCTTTGTCCCCGCGGTCAAGCCGGCGCGCACCGGCCGCCCGCAAGCCGGACCAAAAATTACCCCTTAAACGGCAAACAGTGCTGCTGCTCCGGTATCCTCCGCAGCGATATGGGTAATCGAGGGACGATGGAGAGCACCTTGCAGGCAAGCCGGCAGGGTGCGGATGAGCAGATCCGCCGCCGCCGTGGCGGGCACCTGGCGGGGGTCGGCGCCGTTACGGTGCTGGTGGCCGGCATCTATGCCGTTTTCTCGCTCGCCCGCTACTACACGCTGCAAAGCTCCTCTTACGACCTGGTCATCTTCGACCAGGCGGTGCGATCCTACGCGCACTTCCAGCCCGGAATCTCAGTCATCAAGGGCCTGCATAACGGGTTCGGCCCCCACTTCTCCGTTCTCGGCGACCACTTCTCGCCGCTGCTCGCTGTGCTGGCGCCGCTGTACTGGCTGCACGCCAGCCCGCAGACCCTGCTCGTGGCCCAGGCGTCCCTTTTCGCTCTCGCGATCCCGCCGCTGTGGATTTTTGCCCGTCGGGCATTCGGCGGCGGAAGCTGGGCGACTGCGGCTGCCTACCTCGTCGTCGGCGCATACGGGCTCAGCTGGCCGCTGGCCTCCGCAGTGGCGTTTGATTTCCACGAGGTCGCGTTCGCGCCGGTCCTCACCGCGGTGGCCCTGGAGCGACTCCAGGCCGGCGCGCTGCGCACCGCGCTCCTCGCCCTGGCTGCCCTGCTCCTGGTCAAGGAGGACATGGGCATCCTGGTGGCCGGAATCGGCTGCTATCTCGTGCTGTCGCGGCCGCGGACGGTGCGCAGGCAGTGGCTCGTCGGCATTGCCCTCATCGTCGCGGGCATCGCATACACCGCCGTCGCGACCTACCTCCTGATCCCGGCCTTCGGCGGCCGGGCGAACTATTACTGGGCCTACGGCGGCCTCGGCCGCAATGTCCCGCAGGCCGCCTGGTACCTGGTAACGCATCCGGGCGGCGCCGTCCGGATGCTGCTGGCGCCCGGCGTCAAGCTGGACACCATGGCCTGGCTAGCGGGGGCGTTCTGCTTCCTGCCGCTGCTGTCTCCGGTCTCGATCGCCGTGATTCCGCTGCTGCTCGAGCGGATGCTGAACGCGAAGTTCTCGAACTGGTGGGTGACCGAGTACCAGTACAACGCCTACCTCGTCGTCGTCCTGGCCTGCGCAGCCGTCGACGGGGCAGCCCGGCTGGACCGCTGGGTTACCAGCGCCCGGCAGCGCCTGGCCAGCCGGAAAGGTGCCCGCGGCCCCGCCGGCGCCAACGGGGATTCGGCAGCCGGCCCGGCCGGGCAGCAGCGGGCCAGGGCCCCCGGCAGCTGGCGGGCAGGCGCGGTCGCGGTCGTCTGCGGGGCCGCGATGTGCGCTGTCGCGGTCTACTCCGTGCCGCGATTCGCCCTCGGTGCCGCACTGCATGCGTCGTTCTACCAGCGGACCGCGCACGGAACGGCGGCCGCCGCGGTCGCCGCGGCCGTGCCGGACGGCGTCACGGTCGCGGCGACGAACGACCTTGGCCCGCTGTTGTCTGGCCGCGATACGGTGCTGCTGTGGGACGGAGACGGCACGACCCCCCCGCTCGGGGCGCCCTGGGTTGTCGCGAACGTGCGGCAGCGAGAGTTTACTTTCTCCGGTGTGACCGAGCAGATCCGGCACGTGCAGCTGCTGGAGCGCAACGGTTACACGGTTGTTTTCCGGCGCGGCGGGTACCTGGTGCTGCGCCGTCCCGGCCCGGCTAACGGCGCCGCGAGCACCGCGGCGCGGCGGGCGCCAGCGCGATGAGCAACGCACCACTACCGGCGGCCGCCCGATGAGCACCGACGCGCGGACGGAGAGTACCGGGCCGATGACAGCCGCACCGGCCGGCACCGCCGCGAGCGCGGCTCAGCCGCCAGCCGCGGCCGGCCGGCTGCTCAGCCGGCTGTCCGTGCTGCCGGTGCTGGCCGCGGTGGCCTGGCTGCTGGCCGGGCTGCCGCTGCTGCTGGCCGGCCACTTCACGGCAGCGCTGATGCTGGTGCTGGCGCTGCCGCTAACGGCCGCCCTGGTGGCGGCGGGACTGCACTGGGCTCCCGGCCGGCGGCCGGGGGCCGCGGTCGGGCGTAGAGCGCGGGCACGGAGAGCACCTCCACGGAATGCACTGGCGCCGCGTGCACTGGCGCCGGCGGTCACCTCGCAGCCGACCTTGACGCGGCTGCCCGGAGCGGCAGGCACGCCGTGGTGGGCAGTCGCCGGCGTGCTGGCGGTGGCGGTCGGATTCGCCGTCGATCAGCTGATCTATCACTCCCAGTTCATAATCATCATGCGCGACCCGGCCTCGTACTTCCAGTTCGGCTTCTGGCTCGCCCACCACGGCTCGCTGCCGATCCCGCAGGACCGCGCGGCTTTCGGCCCGAGCCACGTTGGTCTCACCTACCAGAGCCTGGCCTTCTACCAGCAGGGCCGCACCGTGGTGCCGCAGTTCATGGCGGGACTGCCGATGGTGCTGGCGGCAGCTTTCTGGATCGCCGGGCCAGCCGGCGCGCTGGTAGCGTCGCCGCTGCTCGGCGCATGCGCCGTACTGACCTTCGGCGGCCTGACCGCCCGGCTGGTCGGCGCCAGGTGGGCGCCGCTGGCCGCACTGGTTCTCGCCCTGTCCCTGCCCGAGCAGTTCACCAGCCGGGCAAATTACAGTGAGCCACTGGCCCAGATCCTGTTTCTCGGCGGCCTGTGCCTTGTCGTCGACTCGTTGTCCGCTGACGGGTCAGGCGGCCGGGTACTGGCGGCGCTCGGCGGCCTGGCCATCGGCCTGACCGTCCTGGTGCGCATCGACGGATTGAGTGACATCCTGCCGGTGATCCCGTACTGCGGGCTGCTGATACTACGGCGGCAGCGGCAGGGGGTACCGCTGCTGGCCGGCGCCCTTACCGGTGCGGCCCTCGGGCTCGTGGACGGGTTCGCGCTATCGCGGCCCTACCTGGCCAGCATCCAGGACTCGCTGCTGCCGCTGGGGCTGGCGGTTGTCGCCGTATCGGCGCTCACGGCGGCGGCCGTGGCGTGGCGCTGGCGGCGCGGCCTGCCGGAATCGCCCGGCAGGCTGCTGCCCGCCGCCACCGCGGTGCTGGCCGTGGTGGTGATGACCGGTTTCGCCATCCGCCCCTACCTGCAGACGGTCCGCGGCCATCTGCCGCAGCAGTTCCAGGACACGATCGCCGGATTCCAGCGGGGTGATCACCTGCCGGTCGACCCCCAGCGGCTCTACTACGAGATCAGCCTGCACTGGGTGTTCTGGTATATCGGCGTGCCCGCCGTCGTGCTCGGCACGCTCGCTGCCGTGGTGCTGTCCCGCTGGTGGCGCCGCGGCCAGGCCCCGGCCGGGGCGCTGCCGCTGGTAAGCCTCTGCTGGGCCATCGTGATAGCCCTGTACCGGCCGGCTATCACTCCCGATCACCCGTGGGCGAGCCGCAGGCTCGTCCCTGCAGTCCTGCCCGGCTTCATCCTGCTGGCAGTGTGGGCAGCGAGCTGGCTGGTCACGGGCATCCGCAGCCGCGGACACGGCCGGGTGGCCGGGGGCGCGCTGGCTTTCTGCTGCGCGGCGGCGCTGCTGCTGCCGACCGCTGCGACCACTTTCGGCCTCGGCGTGCACCGGGGCGGCCCGGCCGGGATCCGGCTCACCGCGACCGGCGGCACGGCAGTGACAGCCACTTACATCGGCGAGCTCGCCGCGGTCGACAAGCTGTGCGCGGCGATTCCGCGCGATTCCTCGGTGGTCATCCTGTCCAATACGATTGCTGACCGGTTCAGTCAGATCATCCGCGGGATGTGCGGCGTCCCCGCAGCCCGGCTAGACAACCAGCCGCCGGCCGCAGTTCAGCGGATCATCGCGAGCATCAGCCGCGGCGGGCGGCGTCCGGTGCTCCTGGCCACGCTGAAGACGTCGCTGCGGCGCTACGGCGGCCCGCGGCTGGAGATACTGAACCTGAACACGCAGATGGACCAGGACACCCTTGTCAACGCGCCAACCCAGACCTCTCCGCTGGGCATGCAGGTGTGGATGTCGGAGCCGCGCCGGTGAGAGCCGCTGCCGGCGATACGGCCGCTGCAGGCAGCAAAGAGCGGTACTCTCAGCTGCTGTGAGCGCTCCTTCACCTGGCAGTCCTTATGTGACGATTGTGCTGCCGTGCTACAACGAGCAGGACCACGTCACCGTCGAGATCGAGCGCATTTGCGCGAATATGGACGCCAGCGAGTACGAGTACGAACTGGTGGCCTATGACGACGCGTCCACCGACGGGACCCTCGCCCGGCTCTACGAAGTGGCGCCCAGCTTCCCGCAGCTGCAGATAGTGCACTTCCACCGCAACGGCGGCGCGGGCACGGTCCGCCGCATCGGCACCCAGCGCGCTCGCGGTGACATCGTCGTGTGGACCGACGCCGACATGACCTACCCGAATGAGCGGATTCCCGAGCTCGTCCAGATGCTCGAGAAGGACACCACGGTCGACCAGGTGGTCGGAGCCCGGACCAGTGAGGAAGGTTCGCACAAGTGGCTGCGGGTGCCCGCCAAGTGGTTCATCCGCAAGATCGCCGAGCGGCTGACGAACTCGCGGATCCCGGACCTGAATTCCGGCCTGCGGGCATTCCGCCGCCAGGTGGCGACGCCGTACCTGCGGCTGCTGCCGCCCGGATTCTCCTGCGTCACCACGATCACGCTGGCGTTCCTGTCCAACCAGCACGACGTCCGGTACGTGCCGATCGACTACGCCAAGCGGTCGGGCACGTCAAAGTTCCGCTTCGTCGCCGACGCCTACCGGTACATCCTGCAGGTCCTGCGGATGGTCATGTACTTCAACCCGCTCAAGGTACTGATGCCGGTCGCTCTGTCCCTGCTGGGCGTGGGCATCGCCAAGGGCATCTTCGACATCGTGGTGCACCCGCTGCTGATCGCGGTGGACACCGTCCTGATCTTCGTTACCGGCCTGATCATCGCTACCCTCGCCCTGCTCGCCGACCTCATCGTCCGGTCCCGCGGCGACACCTGACCCAGCACGGCCGCGGGCCCGCGGGGATGCGAACATGCCGGAGCTGACCGAATTGCTCAGCCGGTGGCAGCGCGACCTGGCCGCGTGGGCAATCCCGGCGGACGTCGCCGCGGCGGCGGGTGAGTCGCCGTGGGTGCTGCCCCGCCAGGTTTTCGCCCGCCGGGCGGACCGGGCCGGCGGGGCGCCGTCCGGGCCGTCGTTCGACCGCGCCTGGGCAGCCCTGGATCCGCCGGGCAGCGTCCTGGACGTCGGCCCCGGCGCGGGCGCCGCCTGCCTGCCGCTGCTGCCCCGGACCACGTTCCTGACTGCCGTCGACGCCGACGAGGGGATGCTGGACCTGCTGGCGCAGCGGCTCGCCGCCCGCGGCCGCCAGGCGCGGGCTGTTTGCGGCAGCTGGCCGCAGGCCGCCGCGGCGCTCGCCCCGACCGACGTGGTGACCTGCCAGCATGTGCTGTACAACGTCGCGGACGTGGCGCCGTTCATCACCGCGCTGACAACGAGCGCCCGGCGGATCGTGGTGGCGGAGCTGACCGACCGCCATCCGCTCACCAGCCTGAACGCGATGTGGCTGCGGTTCCACGGGGCGGCCCGGCCGCTGTCGCCGACGGCCGGTGATCTGCTCGCCATCGTGACGGCAATGGGACTGCAACCGGGTCATCAGGCCTGGCGGCGGCCGGGCGGACGGGACTACGCGAGCTTCGAAGAGCTCACCGACGTGACCCGGCGGCGGCTGTGCCTGCCACCCGAACGGGCCGGTGACGTAGCAACCGCCCTGGTCGAAGAGGCGGGCATCGATCCGGGCAACCCGGTCGACCTCGGCTCGTCCGGACGGGATGTCGTCACCATCTGGTGGGCCGGATCCGGTTCGGCCGAATCCGGACCGGACGGGGCTGCCGATCCGGCCGGATATCCTCGGCGGGGTAATCAGGATCGGTAAATCCGGTAACGGAGGCAACGAATTTGGCAACCTGGACGTCTCAGGTTGCAGCAGGCGGAACTTCACGGGCAGTGCACTTGCACGGCAGAGCACCTGTATGGCAGTGCACCTGCACGGCGGAGCACACCCGGGCAGAGCCCGCCCACGGGCAGACCAACCCGGGGCAAGGGCACCTACGGGCGACGTTAAGGCGGCCGGCAGTGAGCGATTGGCCAGACGGTTGGTACCGGGAGAGCGCCGCGGCGGGCGAGTCAGCGCGGGATTCCGCGGCGGCCGATCACACGGTCCGTATCTCCGGCGGCAGCCAGCAGGGGGCAGCTCCCTGGGGCGGCCAGGACACGGCCGCCCCGGCGTGGCCGGACCAGCCGCCCGGCCGCACGCCGCGGCCCGGCCGGACCTCCCGCGGCGGCGCTCCGCCGCCCATGGCGCCGGCCGGGCGGCCGGGGACGGCGGGACGGCGGCGACGCTGGCTGCGGCCCCGCCGGCTGACCGCGCTGATCGCCATCGCGGCGTGCCTGGTGCTGATCGCGACCGTCGCGATGTATTTCTTCCTCGACTCGAAGCTGACCCGCAAGAACATCCTGGTCGACTACCGGGGCCGGCCGGCCGCCTCGGCCGGGACTAACTGGCTGATCGCCGGCTCGGACAGCCGCCAGGGCCTGTCCGCCGCGCAGGAGCGCAAGCTGGCCACCGGCTTTAACGTCAGCGGCCAGCGGTCAGACACGATCATGCTGCTGCATGTCCCGGCCAACGGCGGCAAGGCGGTCCTGATCAGCCTGCCCCGCGATTCCTACGTGCCGATTCCCGGCTACGGGATGAACAAGCTCAACGCCGCGTTCGCCTTCGGCGGCCCCCGGCTGCTGGCGCAGACCGTGCAGAACGTCACCGGCCTGCGCATCAGCCACTTTATGGGGATCGGCTTCGGCGGGTTCGTGCGGGTAGTCGATGCTGTCGGCGGCGTGAGCATGTGCATCAAGGTGCCGCTGCACGATCCCGCAGCCGGGCTGAACCTGACCAAGGGCTGCCAGGCCCTCAGCGGCGCGCAGGCGCTCGGCTACGTGCGGTCCCGGCACCTGTACGCCAACCAGGACCTGCAGCGGGTGCAGGATCAGCGGCTGTTCATGCGGGCCCTGCTCAGCAAGGTGACCAGCCCCGGCGTCTACCTCAACCCGCTGGCCGCGGTGCCGGCGTCGCTCGGCGCGGCGAACACGCTGACCGTCGACCAGGGCACCAGCCTGTACCAGCTGGTGTCGGTCGCCTTCGCGCTGCGGCAGCCGGAAACCACCACCGTCCCGATCGCCAACGCCAACTTCGCGACCGCCAACGCCGGCGACGCGGTGCAATGGGACTCCGGCGCCGCCACCCGGCTGTTCACCGCGCTCGCTAAGGACCAGCCGGTGCCCGCCGGCCTGATCACCGGGTCCCAGCAGGGCGGCTGACCTGCCAGCCGCGCTGAGCAGAGCCGCGCCGCGGCAGAGCCGCGCCGCAGCAGAGGTTCAGCGCGCCTTCAGGTAACGCCCAGCCGGGCGGGGCACACTGACGGGCATGACGGCGCTGCAGAACGACGCTGGCCGGCAGCCTGATGCCCGGCTGCTGGTGGTGGAAGACGAGCCGAATATCCTGGAGCTGCTGGCCGCGAGCCTGCGGTACGCGGGCTTCGAGGTGCTCACGGCAGCCGCCGGGTCAGAAGCCGTGCAGTCCGCGCAGCGGCACCGGCCCGATCTCATCGTGCTGGACGTGATGCTGCCGGATATGGACGGCTTCGACGTTATCCGGCGGCTGCGCGGCGGCGGTGCCCGGATTCCCGTTGTCTTCCTGACCGCGCGCGATTCCAGCGAGGATAAGATCCGCGGCCTCACGCTGGGCGGTGATGACTATGTGACTAAGCCGTTCAGCCTGGAAGAGGTTATCGCCCGCATCCGCGCCGTCTTGCGCCGCACTCGCGGTGACACCTCCGAGCCGCCGCCCCGGCTGAAATTCGCCGACCTTGAGCTGGACGAGGACAGTCATGAGGTGTGGCGGGCCGGGCATCAGATCCAGCTTTCGCCGACAGAGTTCAAGCTGCTGCGGTATTTCATGGGAAATGCTAACCGGGTACTGTCCAAGATGCAGATCCTGGATCACGTCTGGGATTACGATTTTCGCGGCGACACCGGCATCGTCGAGTCCTACGTCTCGGTGCTGCGCCGCAAAGTCGACACCACTGAACCGCATTTGCTGCACACGCTGCGCGGCGTCGGCTACGTACTGCGGATTCCCGCGGGATAAAATTTTGGCCCCTCATGTTTTCTCCTGGTAATGCGGCGAGAGCTTTGCGGCCGGTGCGGCAGCTGCCCGGCCGTACGCCCCTGCGCGTCAAGCTGGTTACCGCGGTGCTGGCGCTGGTAGCGATCGCGCTGGCCGTGATCAGCATCACCGGAATCTCGGTCCTGAAGCGCTACCTGCTGAGCCAGTACGACAGTGCTTTGCAGAGCCCGCAGGTGCAGGATTCAGCATTTGCGGCTGTCGGCTATTACCTGCGCGACGAGTTCTACCCGCGGTCGGGCAGTCCCGAGTATGCCGTGGACTGGGTTACCGCCGGCCACGTTCACCCGGTCATCCAGGTGCCGAAGACGGCTTCCGGCTCCGGCCTTAGCCAGCAGTATCTTCCCGGACCGCGGCTCAGCGCCGATGCGCACTGGCTGGCCGCCCATGCAGACGGCGGTCCGGCCACCGTGGCGGCCCAGTCTGGCGGCGGCCGCTGGCGGGTGCTGGTGCTGAGCGCGTCGAGCACCAGCACGCCCAGCTATGTTGTCGTCGGCTTTGACGCGAGCCATGTCTACGCGACGATCGGCAAGCTGGCGCTTATTGACCTGATCGTGAGCCTGATCGTGATAGGCGGGGTTGCGGTCGTCGGCATCGCCCTGGTCCGTACCAGCCTGCGGCCGCTGACAGATATCGAGCGGACGGCGGGCGCGATCGCGGCCGGTGACCTGACCCGGCGGGTTCCGGACCGGGATCCGCGGACCGAGGTCGGCCGGCTCGGCCGGTCCCTGAACGTGATGCTGGCGCAGATTGAGACGGCGTTCGCGGCCCGGGCGGCGTCGGAGACAGCGGCGCGGCGGTCCGAGGAGCGGATGCGCCAGTTCGTCGCTGACGCCAGTCACGAGCTGCGCACGCCGCTGACGGCGATTCGCGGCTTCGCCGAGTATTACCGGCAGCGCGGCGGCGCTGACCTGCCGCCGGGTGAGCCCGCGATCGCTGCCGGACCGGCCGCCCGCGCCGGGATCACGGCGGGCGCGCGCGGCGCCGCCGCAGTCGGCCGGGGCGGCGGGGGCACCGCTGGCCCGCTGGCGGCGGCCGACCTGAACCGGATCATGCGCCGGGTCGAGCAGGAAGCAGCCCGGATGGGCGTGCTGGTCGAGGACATGCTGCTGCTGGCCCGGCTGGATCAGCAGCGGCCGCTGGAGCGCCGCACCGTGGACCTGCTCGCGCTCGCTGCCGACGCGGTCCACGACGCCCGGGTGGTCGCGCCGGACCGGGCCATCAACCTGACCGTCGGTTCCGGCGCGGCGCTGCTGGTGCTCGGGGACGAGACCCGGCTGCGGCAGGTGATCGGCAACCTGATGGGCAACGCTCTGGGGCACACACCGGACGGCACCCCGATCGACGTGCGGATCAGGTCCGGCCGCCTGGATGAGGGCCAGGCCGGCCGGGCCGGGGCGGACGGCCCGGCGGCGCAGTGGTCAGCCGCAGTCCTCGGAGTCGCCGATCACGGGCCGGGACTGACCGCCGAGCAGGCGGAACGCGTCTTCGAGCGGTTCTACCGGGTCGACAAGGCCAGGACCTCGACTTCGGGTGGTACCGGCCTCGGCCTGGCGATCGTGGCCGGGCTGGTAGCCGCGCACGGCGGGGCTGTCTGGGTAGAATCGCCGGCCGGCGGGGGCGCCGTGTTCCGGATCGCGCTGCCACTGGCCCCCGAAGCCCTCGGCGGCGACCTGGCCGGCGAAGCGGACTCCGATGCGGAGCCGGGCACCGCGCCCGAGTCAGAATAGAGCGTCCGGCGCCTCCGGTCAGGCCGCCAGCGCCGCCCTGGCCGCGGCGAGCGCGGCGTCCCGGTAGGCGGCTCCGAACAGGCACACGTGCACCAGCAGCGGGTGCAGCTGATGCAGCGGCACCCGCGCCTGCCAGCCGGCGGCCAGCGGCGCCGTCCCGGTGTACGCCGCCGTGATCTGGTCCAGGAACGGGGCACCGAAGAGGGCCAGCATCGCCAGATCGGTTTCACGGTGACCGCCATGAGCTGCCGGGTCGATGAGTACCCCGCGGCCGCCGGACCACAGCACATTGCCCGACCAGCAGTCGCCGTGGATCCGGCTGGGCGGCTCCGCCGGGCCGGCCAGGGCGGGCAGCCGGGACGCGACCGCCTCGATCAGCCGGACGTCCGCGGTACCCAGCTGCCCCGCGTCCTTCGCCCGGCGGGCGAACGGCAGCAGCCGGTGACTGGCATACCATTCCGGCCAGTCACCGTCGTAAGAGATGGGGGTGCTGGGGATACTGGGGGTGCTGGGGACAACGCGCTCGGCGGCGCTCTCGCCGTTGCTGGCGGTGTCGCCGTTGCTAGCGCTGTCGCCGTTGCTAGCGCTGTCGCTGGTGTTTCTAGCGGCAGGCCGGCCAGGTAGCCCGGCCAGGGCGCGCCCAGCCGGACAGGGCCCGCCGCGTGCAGCCGGGCCAAGTCGCGGCCGAACGCGGCGGCTGCCTGGCGGGTCGGCTGCTCCGGCGTTATCCAGCTGGTTACCAGCAGGCCGCCTGAGCAGCCCACCACGCCGGGGACCGGGATGGCATTCGCGGCGGCAAGCCAGCGCAGCCCGGCCGCCTCGGCGGCGAGCACCGGCGGTGACTCGGCGCCAGCCTTGACGAAAGCAACACGCCCGTCCGCCAGGGTGACGCGGTAATGCGCGGCGCCGTGCCCGCCGCCGATGGCAGTGACCTGCGACGGGGCGCACCGGTGAGCTGCCCTAGGCGGGCAGCGACATCCGGCCGCATCACGTCACCCTCCGGCAGGTAGCGGGCCGGCAGGTTGCGGCCCGGCAGGCTGGCCTGGCTTCCCGAGGTGGCTGGCAAGCTGGCGGGCCAGGCCGCGCGCCGCAGCCGCCACAATCTCAAACACGGTCGCGAAGCCGCTGTCAGCCCCGTCGTACGGGTCGGGCACTTGCGCCTGCGCGTCGGCCGCAGGGTCAAACGACCGCAGCAGCGCGACCCGCCCCGCCGCGCCCGGCTGGCCTGCTGCCATCAATTCCAGGTTGCGCAGGTTGCTGTGATCCATCGCGAGGATGAGGTCGTAACGGGACAGCCAGGACCGGTTGATCTGGCGGGCGCGATGCGCGCTGCCGTCGTAGCCGCGGCGGGACAGCTCTGCCCGCGCCCGCGGGTCCATCGGCTCGCCCTGATGCCAGTTGCCAGTCCCCGCACTGTCCACGACGACCCGGCCGGCCAGCCCGGCCCGGTCCAGCTCGGCCGCCACTACGGTCGCCGCCATCGGTGACCGGCAGATATTACCCAGGCAGACCAGGCAGACGCGGTACGGACCGCCGGGGTGCACCGGTTCCGGCAGTACTGGTACCGGCAATACCGGTACCGGCAGGGGGTGCGGGACGCGACTGTCAGCGGGCATGGGCTAAGCATGCCGCACCATCCGGCGGGGCCGCGCTCGCCGCGGGGCGTCTGCGCACGAAGAACGGGCGCCCGGCCGCACTCGCCGGGCGCCCGCACTCGCGAACTCGCCTGAGCTAATGCCGCCGGGCGAGTGCGAAGCCGCCGAAACGCGCCAGCGCGGGCACGAACTTGGATGCGTCGATCGTCCCCCAGCCGCTGGCCAGGTCATAGCCAGGCACCGCACTGTAACCGGTCACACCGCCGAAGGAGTTGTTACCGGTGGTGACGTCGACGATGCCGGTCGGCAGGCTGGTGTGCCGGGCGAGGGCGCCGAGGATGTACAGATCGGGGTTGATCCAGCCCAGCCGGTGCCCGGCCAGCTGGTCGGCGAGCGCCACCACGCCGGAGAAAATCGGCGTGGCCTCGGAAGTGCCGCCTACTAGCTCCCAGCCGGCTCCGCCGGCGCCGGCGAAGGACCAGTACACCCAGGCGGCGCCGTTTACCGCGGCCGTCATCGAGATGTCGGGGGTGCCGCGGTGCGAACCGACCACAGGGATCACGCCGATCTGGAACAGCGGACGGGGGAAGATGGCGGACAGGCCGCCGCCGCCGGCCCCGTAGCCGTCATTCCACACCGAGTCGGGCTGCAGCCGGCTGCCGTTGTTGTCCAGGTACAGCTGAGTGCCGCCGACCGACGTCACCAGCGGGTCGGATGACGGCCAGGAGTTGACCGGATACGGGTAGAGCGTGGTCCCGTTTGCCTCGGCGTTCGTCACGCCCTGGTCGCCGGAGCCCGCCAGCACGGTGACGTGATGCGCCAGCGCGTCCTTGAACGCGTACCGCAGGTTCAGCAGGCTGGAGTAATTGCCCTGACTGAAGCCGGGGAAGGTGTTCTCGGTCGCGCCGAAGCTCTGCGAGATCACGTCACCGATCCCGCGGTTGATCAGCGACCGCTCGGCGCTCATGATCTCCGGGAACCCGGTGGTCCCCTCTGTTTCCGCGACCGGGGTCTCGGCCAGCACGATCTTCGCGCCCGGCGCGATCGAGTGCGCGTACTCCACGTCCAGCGAGGTCTCCGCAGCCCAGCCGACCATGGTAGCGTTGGTCGGGTCGAACGGCGGGATCGTGCCGAACTGGTCAATCTTGAGGTTCAGCGGCGGCAGCCCGAACTGCGCGTCGAACGTCGCGATGTCGCTGGCGATGGTCGGCGAGCCGAATGCGTCGACGATCACGATAGTCCGGCCCGCGCCGGTGATCCCGCGCGTGTAGAGGGCGTTGAGGTTGTACGCCGTCCGGTACTGCAGCGGCGTGTAGCAGCTGATTCCGAAATCGCGCTGGCAGGTCGTGGTGGAGACGGGCGCGGGCAGCTGCTTGGTGAGCACGACCGGCCTGCTCAGATCCGGGACCGGCGCCGCCGCCGTTACGCTGGCAGGCCGGGCGCTGGCCGGGGCCGCGGTCATGGCGCTGGCCTGGACGGCTAGCAGGGTCGTCGTCGCGGCGAGCGGTAAGCCGAATCGCGCCAGCCGCGCGCGGCGGCTCCGCTTCGAGGTAGGCGTGCGGTTCGGGCGGCTGTCGCGCTCCGGACTGGCCGGGGGAATTGGCATGAATCTCCTGAACACTGGTCGGGGTGACGGGGGATGGTTAGTTACTTGCCATCATCACGATTTAGCGGGTCAATGCAAGGGCCTGCGGCCAGCGCAGGCGGCTTGGGGCCGGTTTTCGCGTTCTGTCACGATGGAGTCCATGACCCTCGCCGACCAGTACCGCACGCTGTCCCTGTGGCATGACACGGTGCCCGGCTCGCTGGCGCCCGGCGAGCCGCTGACGGGCGACTACCAGGCGGACGTCGCGATAGTGGGCGCGGGATTCACCGGGCTGTGGACCGCTTACTACCTGTCGCAGGCGAACCCCGGGCTGCGGATCGCCGTCTGCGAGCGGCAGATCGCCGGGTTCGGCGCTTCCGGCCGCAACGGCGGCTGGTGCTCGGCGCTGTTCCCCGCCTCGCTCGGCAAGCTGGAGCGGATGGCCGGGCGGGACGCCGCGATCGCCCAGTACCGGGCGATGCAGGACACCGTCGACGAGGTCGGCCGGGTAGCGGCCGCGGAGGGCATCGACTGCCACTGGGCCAAGGGCGGCACGGTGCAGCTCGCCCGGTCGCCGGCGCAGCTGCAGCGAGCCCGGGCGCAGGTCGCGCAGGCCCGCGGATTCGGTTTCGGCTCCGGCGACCTGCGGCTGCTCGACGCCGGCGAGGCCAGCGCGCTCGCCGGCGCGACGGGCGTCCTGGGCGGCGTGTTCACCCCGCACTGCGCCGCCATCCACCCGGCCTGGCTGGCCCGCGGCCTGGCCGCCGCGGTCCGAGCCCGCGGCGTTGCGCTGTTCGAGCGCACGCCGGTGCGCCGGATCGAGCCTGGCCGGCTGGTCACCGCGAACGGCACCGTAACGGCGAAATATGTGATCCGGGCCACCGAGGGGTACACCCCGCAGCTGCCCGGCCTGCGCCGGGCGGTGCTGCCGGTGTACTCGCTGATGATCGCCACGGCGCCGCTGCCGGAGGAGATCTGGCAGCAGATCGGCCTGGCCGGACGGCCTACCTTCGGCGACCTGCGGCACCTGATCATCTACGGGCAGCGGACCGCAGACGGCAGGCTCGCGTTCGGCGGCCGGGGTGCCCCTTATCACCTCGGCTCGTCCGTCCGGACCGCGTACGACCGGGTGCCGGCCGTGTTCGCGGCGCTGCGCGCCACGCTGGCCGACCTGTTCCCGGCGGTGGCCGGCGCGGCGGTGACGCACAGCTGGGGCGGCCCGATCGGCATCCCGCGGGACTGGTGCGCATCGGTCGGCCTCGACGCGGCCACCGGCCAGGGCTGGGCCGGCGGGTACGTAGGCGACGGGGTCGCGACCACGAACCTGGCCGGGCGGACCCTGGCCGACCTCATCACCGGCGCAGCTACCCCGCTCACCCGGCTGCCCTGGGTCGGCCACCGCTCGCCCCGGTGGGAGCCCGAGCCGCTGCGCTGGCTGGGCATGAACGCCGGCCTGGCGACAATGACCCGGGCCGACCGCACCGAGTCCCGGACCGGACAGCCGTCCCGCGCCGCCGCGGTCATGGGCAGGCTCCTCGGCGAATAGCCGGGCCGCCACGGCGGCGGTCCGGTTCCCGCGCCGGGAAACGGCCCCGGATGCGCCGACTCCGCGGCGCTGGTCCCGCGCCCCGTCCCCGCATCGACCTCAGCCTGGCGCAGCCACTTGCGCAGCGTCTCCGGCGTCATTCCAGGCGGCCTGCCACGGCCGTGATCGCCGCGGACTCGGTCGGGTAGCACTCTGACTCCCTCTACCGGCAGATACAAACTTGGCGTTGTATTAGCCATAACTCATACTGAGAGATTCGGCGGCTCGTCACTCAGCGGATTCTCACTGACCGACGATGATCGAAAGCATGGCCGTTGCACCCTCGAAGCTTCGGGGCTCAGGTATCGGCCTCGTTCCTGGGGCCGGAGACAGGCGCACCGCGACGTCCCGGTCCGTCAGGCGCGCATATGACCGGTACGCAGTACTGCGATCAGCGGCCGTTCAGGGTGCGGCCGCCAGATAGCCGTGACTGACGATCATCTTGGCCGTCTCCCCGTAACTTTCCCTGTCGTCCGGCTCGATCGTGTCGAGGCCGTCCACGTAGCGGTTGAACATGCAGAAAGCCGCGGCGATAAGGACCGTGTCATGAATCTCAACATCTGAGGCACCGGCCGCGCGGGCGGCGGCCACGTAGGCCGCCATGACCTCCTGGCCGCCCAGCTGGACCTGGCCCGCTATCCGTAGCAGGGCCTTGAGCTTGGCTGAGACATCCGCCTGCTCGAGGTCCGCGCGGACCTGGTCGACCAGCGGCATGCCCTCAGGAAGCTGCGCAGCGGCAGATGCCGAGTGGGAGCCCGCGCAGAACGTGCAGTTGTTGCGGCTGGAGACATACGCGGCGATCAGCTCGCGCTCGCCGGGAGACAGCGTATTCGGGGCGCGCAGCAGCGTCTCGGCAAGCGCGCTGAGCGGGCGGCCAGTCTCGGGCCGGTACTGGAGCAGGCCCGAAATCCCGGGAAGGTCATTACCCAAGGTGATGTGCGGCACGGTTCCTCCTTGGCACTGATTCTTTGCAGGCTGGCTGGCAGGGAGCGGGCAATGATCGGCCGGACATCGGCTCGGAACGAGCGGGCGGGATCGGCAGGGCAATGGCCGGGACTGAACCGCGGTGACATTACGTATCAGATTATCCTGGCAAGGTATAGCGTGTCCGGATGCTTGTCAAAGGCAGGTCGCGCTTGCCGCCCCCTGACGCAATAGCGGCACGTTGCCGTGCTTGCGTTGCGGCGCCGGCTGCCACTCTGCGCAGCATGGCCAGCCCCGCCGCTACCGCGGACCGGGTTTGCGCCGGATCGATCACCGCGTCAACCACGATCGCCGGTGCAGCTCAGCCCAGATGAAATCCGTCGGCCGACGTCGTTAAGCGGGAGCTCCCCCAGTTAGTGATGAAGGTGTCCATCTCGTCCTCGGGAATGTCGAAGACGACCCGTGGCAGACCGAGTCGGGCAAGTGCGACCGAGCGCATGGACAACGGAACTGGGGGCGGCCGTCACCGATGTCGCCCAGGTAAACGCTCACGCCGTGCTCGTTCAAACATCTCACAGCACTCAGGTCGAGGGCGGGTACGGGTTGGCTGAACGGCTGGTTCATGTCCCACCGCCACACACCGTGACAGCGTCTCCTGCGTGCAGCGACACGCCCGTGCGCTCCAGCGCGGCATCGAGATCCGTTCCTCCAATGCGCCGGTCGGCAGCGAGGTCCCGAAGCGCGCAACGGGTCACTATCCCCGCACCGAAATGGTCGGCCGAGCCGTGAGTCACGCCGACCGGAGTCACGCCGACCGGAGTCACGCGTCCTTGACACCAGGTGCCACCGGGCGCCGAGCCGGGCCAGTGCCTCCTGCGGCAGGTCGGCGGCGAACTCGCCGGCCCTGCCTCGAGGACACGAGACTCTCAGAATGACCGATAAAAGCCGACCAGGGGAATTAACGGCCTTGACGTGAATTGGCCGACTCAGCCCATCCTGCCCGTGACGTAGGCCTTGGTGCGGCTGTCACGCGGATCCTGGAAAACCTTGCCGGTCTGGTCGTACTCGACGAGGACGCCCGTGCGGGTATCGCTTTGTTCATTGATGAGCACGGAGAAGAAGGCGGTGCGGTCGCTGACCCGGGTGGCCTGCTGCATGTTGTGGGTGACAATGACGATGGTGTACTTGGACTTGATTTCCTTCATCAGGTCCTCAATGGCACCGGTCGCGATCGGGTCGAGCGCCGAGCAGGGCTCGTCCATCAGGACGACGTCCGGCTCGACGGCGAGGGTGCGCGCGATGCAGAGCCGCTGCTGCTGGCCACCGGACAGGCCCAGCCCCGATCGGTTCAGCCGGTCCTTCACCTCGTCCCACAGCGCGGCCTGGCGCAGCGAGCGCTCGACGATCTCGCTCAGCTTGTCCTTGTTGCGCTCGCCGTTGATGCGCGGTCCGTAGGCGACGTTGTCGAAGATCGACTTCGGGAACGGGTTCGGCTTCTGGAACACCATGCCGATACGACGGCGCACGGCTATCGGAGAGACATCCTTGGCGTACAGCGACGACCCGCGGTAGTCCACGTCGCCCTCGACACGAGCGCCCACCACGAGATCGTTCATCCGGTTCAGCGTCCGCAGCACCGTGGTCTTGCCGCACCCCGACGGGCCGATGAACGCCGTGATCTCGTTTTCGTATATCGACAGTGAGACCTCGGTGACGGCACGGAAGCTGCCGTAGTAAATCGAGACGTTTTTCGTGCCGAAGACGGCTACGCCCGGCTTTGCATGCACCTCTTGCTGCGGCTGCTGGACAGCCGTCTGCTGCGGCTGCTGGACAGCCGTCTTGGTCAGCTCACGATTGGCAACGGCGTACTGCTCAGGCTCTTCCATAACGTCCCTAGCGCAGGTTTCTGGAGAATCGTGCGGTGATGGAACGAGCGACTACCATCAGGATAAAGGCAATCGCGATGAGCGTCAGCGCAGCGCCCCAGCCGCGAGCCTGCGCACCGACATACGGCGATGACGCATTCGCAAAAATCTGCGAGGGCAGCGAGGTGTTGGAGCCGCTGAACACGTTCCGGTTCACGGTGGTCACCGTGAGGATGGTGAACAGCAGCGGCGCCGTCTCACCCGCGGCGCGGGCCACCGCGAGCAGGGCACCGCTGACGATCCCGCCGATCGCCGCCGGCAGCACGACCGTCACGGTCACGCGCGCCTTGCTGGCCCCGAGGGCATAGCTCGCCTCGCGCAGCGGATCCGGCACCAGCCTCAGTATTTCGTACGTGGAGCGGATCACGATCGGCAGCATCAGGCAGCCGAGGGCGAGCGCGCCGGCCAGGCCCGAGTAGTGGAAGTGCAGCACCCAGATGGAGAAGATGAACAGCCCCATGACAATGGAGGGCACGCCCGTCATCACGTCCGAGAAGAAGGAGATGAGCCTGGCCAGCGGCCGGTTACCGCCGTACTCGTTGAGGTAGACCGCGCTCAGCACGCCGAGCGGCACGGCCAAGACTGTGGCGAGACCCGTGATCTCGAGCGTGCCGACAATCGCCGGACCCATTCCGCCCACGTTCGCGGGCACGACATTCGGCGGGATAGCGCTGGTCAGGAACTGCCAGCTGATGATCCCGGCCCCCTTGGCGATCACCGTAATCAGGACGAAGCCCAGCGGGACGATCACTAGCACGAACGCGACCACCATCAGGACGGTGGCGATGCGGTTCTTGCTGCGCCGCCAGGACGGCGGCTCGCGCAGGTCGGCCGTCTGCGGCCCGGTGGCAGCAGTCATTACGCACCCCTCTTCCGTCGGCCGGAACGCTCCACGACCACGCGGGCGGCAACATTGATGATGATCGTGAAGGCGAACAGGAGAACGCCCATCCCCATGAGCCCGGCGCGCCACAGCCCGCTGGCCTCGCCGAACTGGTTCGCTATGACCGCAGGCATGTTGTAGCCGGGGGCGAACAGGTGCGACGTGATGGTGGCCGACGAGCCGATCACCAGGGCTACCGCGATCGTCTCGCCCATCGCCCGGCCCAGCCCGAGCAGCACTGCCCCGACCACACCGCTCTGGCTGTGCGGCCAGATGGCGCCCCGGATCATCTCCAGGCGGGTGGCGCCCAGCGCGTACGCGCCCTCCTTGTCGATCGCCGGCACCGTCGCGATGACCTCTCGCGACAGCGAGGTCACGATCGGCGTGATCATAAAGGCCAGGATGATGCCCGCGGTGAAGAAGGAGGCGCCGCTGGTGGGCGGCCCGAACAGGGAGCCGAACACCGGGATGCCGTTCGCGCCCGAGCCGATCGAGCCATAAATGTGCTGGATCCACGGTGCGAAGACCAGGATCCCCCACAGCCCCCAGACCACGGACGGGACGACCGCCAGCAGGTCGATCACGTACACGATCGGCCGCGACCACCGGTACGGCACGACCTCGGTCAGGAGCAGGGCGATGCCCACGCTGACCGGCGCGGCAATGATGATCGCGATGATCGCCGTGATGGCCGTCCCGTAGATGAAGGCCAGCGCGCCAAACTGGTTGGCTGAAGGGTTCCAGTTGTTCGAAAAGATCTTCAGGCCCTCAGTGGAGAACCACGACGACGCCTGCTGGCCGGTCGATACGGCGATCAGGACCAGGATCACCAGCACCAGCAGGCCGGCCGCGAGCGCGAGAACCTGGAAGCTCAGGTCGCCGAGCGGCCGCCGCTCGGACAGGGGGCGGGCGGATCCGGCCGGCAGGGCCGGATCCGCCTTCGTCGCAGTGCTCACGCTGGCGAGCCCATCTGCTCCGTATCCGCCATGGTGATCAGCCGGTGATCTGGCTGAGCTGCGCCTTGGCCATCGCGTCGATGTTAGGGGGCAGGGGCGCGTAGCTCAGTGCGGGGAGCAATTTCTGGCCGTCCCCCAGCAGGTAGCCGAGGTACGCCTGCAGCATCTTGGCGTCGGTCGCGTTCGGCTGCTTCGCGTAGACCAGGTCCCACGACTGGTAGGTGATCGGGTACGCGGTGGGGCCGCCCGACCAGACCGCGGCGAACGTCAGGTCCGGTGCGACCTTGGCCCCGGCTGCCGCCGCGGAGGCCGCCGTGGTTGAGGGCGGTACGTACGCGCCGGACGTGTTTTGGACATCAGCGAAGCTCAGCCCGGCCGCCTTGGCGTCAGAATAGTCGACGTAGCCGATAGCCCCGGGCGTGCTCTTGACGATCTGTGCCACCCCGCCGTTGCCGTTGCCGCCCTGGCTGCTGGACGGCCAGTTGATGGTCGAGCCGGTGCTGAGTTTCCACGCCTTGGTGGAGTCCATCAGGAACAGGGAGAAGTTCGCCGTGGTGCCCGAGGAGTCCGAGCGGCGGGCGATGGTGATCGCAGTGCTGGGCAGCTTGACCCCGGAGTTGAGCGACGCGATCGCCGGGTCGTTCCACTTAGCGATCTTGCCTTGGAAGATGTTGGCGATGACCGTCGGCGTCATCTTCAGCGGCTTGGTCACGCCGGACAGGTTGTACGACACGGTAATCGGGCCGATGATGACCGGGAAGTACAGGACCTTCTTGCCCTTGAAGTTCGACTTCTCGGCGGCCGGGATCGGCGAGTCGGAGCCCGCGAAGTTGACCGTCCCCGAGGCAAGGTCCGTACGCCCCTTGCCAGAGCCGCCGCCACCGTAGTTGACGGTCATGCCGGACTGGAGCGACTTGAAGGCCTGAATGGCCGCCTGCTGGAGGGTGAGCTGGAACGTCGACCCGCTCGCATTGAGCGTGCCCGAGAGAGCCGCGCTGCTGCTAGACGAAGATCCGCTGCTGCTAGACGAAGATCCGCTGCTGGGCGCGGATGACCCACCACCGCCCGAGGAGCCGCAGGCGGCGACAAACGAAGCCATCGCAGCGGTGGCCAGTCCCAAAGTCGTTATGCGCTGGATGCGCCGACGTTGCATGTTCAAAAACCCCATTCTCCGGTATCCCCCGGTCGATTCCTCGGGTCCGCGGAGCGAACACCCCACGACCACCCGGCCAGCCCGATTAGACATGACAACCCCGCGAGTCTGACGTGCCGGCCGGACCGGCGAGTTAAGGAAGGATGGCCAAACGGTGAATAGTAAAGATACGCAAGGTGAAAGAGAGCGCGGCGACCGGGCGGCAGCCGCGCGCTGCGCAGCAGATCCGTGCGGCCGGCCCCCGGTTGTACAGGCCCGATCCCAGGTCAGCGGCGAGAAGCATGGGTCCGCGAGGCGGATCCAGCGGGCTAGTCCGGTGGCTGTACTCCGGCCAGGTAGACCACTCGCCGTGCGATGTTGACGGCGTGGGCCGCGAGCCGCTCATAGTTGCGGGCCACCAGCGTCATTTCCATCGTCACCGGGATGGCCATCTGTCCTGAGGCAAGCTCAGCTATCAAGCTGGAGTAGAGCTCGTCCATCTCATCATCACGTTCGCGGAGCGCAGTCGCGGCAGTACCGTCACGCTGGTACCACGAGTCTGCTGCATGGCTCCACATGGCGGAGACCAGCTTCCCCATCTGCTCCACCAGCCCCCGGCTGCGCGGCAAGAGGTCCTGGCTGAGAATGTGGTTGGCCCGGTGGGCGATGTCGACGACCAGGTCGTGGGAGCGCTCAAGCTCGGGCACGATCCGCAGCACGGAGAGCAGGAAGCGCAGGTCGGAAGCGACGGGGGCCTGCAGCGCAATCTCCCGGTTGACCAGTTCCTCGATCTCCGGGTAGAGCGCGTCAATCACCGCCTCGCGTTCGGCCAGCGCCCGGACCAGCTCGGTGTCGCCAGTAAGGAGGGCATCGGTCGCCACCGGCAGATCCTCAGAGACCATGGCGAACAGCTCGATGACGCTGCCTTCAATGGCCCCCAGCTTACGCTGAAATTCCTGCCGGTGCTCAGCCATGTAAAGCCTTCCGTCGCAATAGCAGCCTGCTCCGGTCAAGGGTCCCGCCTTCCAGGGCATGTGTCCACCCGCCAGGCGGACCCTCCGGGCCGACCGTGGGGGTCGGATAGCCTTCACCTGGCAGCCACAGCATGATCACAAATTTTCGCACCGTGCCACTAGCGTCCGGAGAGGCAGCCGGACGGGCGGCGGAAGCGGCGCCGGGACGGGGTCTGCCTGGAACGACTGGATCATCCGGGTGGCGAGGCGGCGCGACGCCGCCACTCTCATCTCGGTGACCCGGCGCGGATGCCTTCGTTCGCCATCAGCGCCAGGTGATGTCTTGCAGCACGAAATCCCCCCGCAAGGAGCCTGCCGCCTTCGCGCGCCGCGCCACCTCGGCTAGGAGACACAACCACGACTTCCTGCGTTCCCTCGGCGCGGAGCCGACGACGTACGGGCCAGGGCTCGCCGGACGGGTCCGCGCGCTGGCACCGGCCGGAGCGGACGCGGTGTTCGACTGCGCGGGAGGGTCGCTGCCGGACTTGATCGCCATCGCCGGGGACCCAGCGCGCGTGGTGACGATCGCCGACCTCACTGCGGCGGCCTATGGCGTGCACATGTCGCACGGAGCGCCGGCGGACAAGACGGGCGCCGCTGTGGGAGCCGCCGCCGACCCGCTGGCCGTGCATGGCCTCGCGATCGCGGTCACCCTCGCCAGCGAGGACCGGCTGCGGGTGCCGGTCGCGGCAGCTTTTCCGCTCGCCGCGGCCGCGGCAGCGCACGAACTGAGCGAAAGCCGCCACGCCCGCGGAAAGATCGTGCTGATGAGCTGATCGGACGCCCGTGGCCGTCACGACGACCGGTCACGGGCTCGATGGCGCTGGCACAGCCATCCAGTACACCAGCTCCATGACGCAGGCCGAGTGGCCGGTCACCCATGTGGACGGCCTGCTCCCAGTGCACCAGCATCTGATCGCGGCGCATGGTGGCCTCGTATCAGACGTCGTTCAGGAGCCGGTAGTGATCCCGGCGGGATCCCGGTTCGCGCTCACGCGTGGCCATGTTGAGCTGCATGTAGGCTTGCAGGGCATGACGACGGCCATATCTGTGACAGGCCTGGTGAAGTCCTTCGGCCGGACGCTCGTGCTTGATGGCTTGAATCTCGAGGTCGCCACCGGTGAGGTGCACGGCTTCCTCGGCCCTAACGGCGCCGGCAAGACGACGACCCTGCGGATCCTGCTCGGGCTGATGCGCAAGGACGCCGGGAAGGCCCGGCTTCTGGACGGCGACCCCTGGCGGGATGCTGTCACCCTGCACCGCCGGCTGGCCTACGTGCCCGGCGACGTGAACCTATGGCCCAATCTATCCGGCGGCGAGGTCATCGACCTGCTCGGTCGGCTGCGCGGCGGCCTGGATCCCAGGCGCCGCGCCGAGTTCCTGGACCGCTTCGAGCTGGACCCGACCAAGAAGGGCCGGGCCTACTCGAAGGGAAACCGGCAGAAGGTCGCGCTGATCGCCGCACTGGCCTCGGACCTGCGCCAGCTTACTCGCACCGCGATCACCGCGGAGCTGGCCGCCGCGCCGCCCGGCGGGCTGTCGGACCTGCCCGGCGTACACGATCTCCAGGTCGACGGCTCGCGCGTGCACTGCCAGGTGGACACGGCCAGCCTCAGTGACCTGCTCGCCCGGCTCACCCAGGTCGGCGTCCGTACCCTGACCAGTCGCCAGCCAACTCTGGAGGACCTGTTCCTGCGGCAGTACGGCGAGCAGCAGGCGGACGAGCCCGGCAGCGCGGCGGGGTGAGACGCCAGCCAGGCTGACCAGGACCAGGCCGCCGAGGAAGAGGCGATACCCCGATGAGCGCGTTCGCCGGTACCGGCGAGCTTGTCCGGATGGCGCTGCGCCGGGACCGGATCCTGCTTCCTGTCTGGCTGATCCTGCTGGTCACGATCGCGGCGGGGACGGCGGAGTCCACGATCTCGCTCTACAAGACGCCGGGCCCGCGAATCCAGGCCGCGCAGAACATCAACCACACGCTGGCGCTGGTCGCGCTCGATGGCCGGATCTACGACGTGCGGTCTGCCGGCGCGATCGCCATGGTGAAGATGAGCGGCTTCGGCGTCATCCTGGTCGCGATCCTGGCCATCGTCCTGGTGATCCGGCACACTCGCGCCGAGGAGGAGACGGGCCGCCTCGAGCTGGTCGGCTCCGCCGTAGTGGGGCGCCGCGCACCGCTGACGGCGGCCCTGCTGGTGGCGGCCGGCGCCAGCATCGTCCTGGGTGTCGTCACGGCGCTCGCGCTGATCGGCACGAAACTGCCCGTCGGCGGCTCCCTGGCCTTCGGGACCGCCTGGGCGGGCGCGGGACTCGCGTTCGCCGCGGTAGCGGCGGTCGCCGCCCAGGTGGTAGGCAGCGGGCGCACGGCCAGCGCGACGGCGTACACCGCCCTGGGGGTCTGCTACGTGCTGCGGGCGATCGGCGACACCGCCAGCGCCACCGGTCCCCGGTGGCTGAGCTGGCTGTCCCCGGTCGGCTGGGAGCAGCAGGTCCGTGCTTACGCCGGGAACCGCTGGCCGGTGCTGCTGATCACCCTGGCCTTCACGGTCGTGGTGACGGCCGGCTCTTACGTCCTGGTCGCGCACCGGGACCTGGGCTCGGCCCTGGTGCCGGACCGGCCGGGGCCGGCGGCGGGTGCCTCCTCGCTGCGGAGCCCGCTGGTCCTGGCCTGGCACCTGCAGCGGGGCGCCTTGCTGGGCTGGACCGCCGGGCTCGGCGTGCTCGGCCTGGTGATCGGCAGCATCGCCTCGACCAGCGGCAGCTTCCTTAACACCCGCGGATCCCGCGAGATCGTCCTGCGCCTGGGCGGCCAGAAGGGCCTGACCGACGCATTCCTGTCCGCTGAGCTGGGCGTCCTGGGGGTGATCGTGTCCGCGTACGGAATCCAGGCGGCGATGCGGCTGCGGTCGGAGGAAGCCAGCGAGCGGGCAGAGCCCGTTCTCGCCACCGGGACCAGCCGGATCAGCTGGGCGCTCAGCCACTTCGTGATCGCGATCGCGGGCTCGGCGGTCATCCTTGCGGTGTGCGGTGTCACCGCCGGGCTGATGTATGGCGGCCGCGCTGGCGATGTGAGCCGGGCCGGCGGCGTGATCGCCGGGGCACTCGTGCAGCTGCCCGCGGTATGGGTGTTCACCGGGATCGTGCTGCTGGCGTTCGGCCTGGCGCCGCGGCTCATCGTGGCGGGCTGGGCGGCGCTGGCCGCCTGCGTGCTGCTCGGGGAGCTGGGCCCGATCCTCAAGCTCAAGCAGTGGGTAACGGACGTGTCCCCGTATGCGCACGTGCCCCGGCTACCAGGCTCCTCGCTGCAGCCGGCGTCGCTCATCGTCCTGACGGCACTGGCCGCCGCGCTGGCCGCCGCCGGCCTGGCCGGCTTCCGCCGCCGCGACATCGGCTGACCCTCGGACGCCGCTAGCCGGCCGCTCCGGGCTGGGAGCGTACGGGAACGGCCGGCCGCCGGCAGGCTTTCCGGCGTGCCCCTGCAGCGCCTTCGGCAAGAGCAGCTCGGTACCTCGAAGACCTTCTCACTTGCGCTACAGTCCGGAGTTGCACCGTTGAAGTTGAAGTTACAGTCCCTCCCCGGTAGCCAAGCAAGATCATTACAGCGCGCAAGCGGGTCCCCTTGGGCTCGTTGCCCTCGGCCGTTTGAGGAACTCGCGTGGTTAGGGACGGGCGGGGGCTGGCAGGATCCGGCGGACGAGGTCGATCATGGCCTGGGCCGGGCGGCTGGGCGGGACGTCGGAGCGCCAGGACAGCGCGCAGACGGAGGGGCGGGCGTCCGGCACGGGGACGTAGGTGATCCCGGGCCGGGTGTAGTACCTGGCGGCGGAGGCGGGCACGAGGCCGATGCCGTCGCCGGCGAGGACCACCTCGAGGTACTCGTCGATGGTGCGGACGCTGGGTCCGAGCAGGGGAGGGTCCCACTGCGGGCGGCGGTCTCGAGGGCGAAGTCCTGGTAGACGGGGTCGGGGCTGACCCTGACCACCCAGGGCTCGCCGAGCAGGTCCGCGAGCGGCGCGGCAGCCTGTCCTGCCAGGCGGTGACCGGTGGGCAGGACGGCGACGCGTGCTTCGATGAAGACGGGTTCGTGCACCAGCGGCGGCGACCCGGTGGGGGCCGTCACGGGCATGCGCAGCAGGGCCAGGTCGCTGGCACCGCTGCTCAAGCCGGCGGAGAGGTCGCTCAGGTCGTGCTGACGCAGCTCGACGGTGACATCGGGGTATGCCTGCCGGTAGGCGCGCAGCAGCTCAGGAGTCAGCTCGTTGGCCGCCTGGCCGACGAAACCGGGCATCAGCCGGCCGGTGAGCGCGCGGCGGGCGCGCGCGGCGAGGACGTCGAAGGCGTCGACTTCACGGATGATGTGCCGGGTCCGCTCAATCAGCAGCCGGCCGGCGTCTGTCGGGCTGATCCGCCGGGGGTGCCGGTCGAACAGCACCAGGCCCGTGGATCGCTCCAGCTGAGCGAGGTGCTTGCTCAGTGCCGGCTGGGTCAGGTGCAGGCGAGCCGCCGCGCGGCCCACGTGAAGCTCGTCCGCGAGGACCACCAGGGAACGGTGCAGTCGCACGTCCGGTCCCTCACCACCACTCGCGTCATCGCCGGCCACGGCGCCGGGCATCACTCGCGGACCTTCATTCCCCGAGGGATCATCGGGTCGGGAAACATCGGGTCGGCGCTGGCGCGGCTGTGGGTGGCCCCGGCTACGAGGTCATGCTCAGCTACAGCCGGGATTCCCGGCGGCTGCAAGCCCGGGCGGAGTCCCTCGGCCCCTCGGCCTCGGCCGGCTCGCCCCACGATGCCGCCACGTTCGGTGAGGTCGTGGTGCTCGGCGTCCCCTGGCCGCAGCTGGACGACGCCCTGGCCGCCGCCGCCGGGACCGATGCCGGGGCCACCGGCGGCCCGGCGGTGGCCTGGCGGGGCGGGTCGTGGTGGATACGTGCAACCCGTTCGCGTCCCCCGGCGGCCCGCTCGCTCTGTCACCGGGAGCGACGTCCGCTGCCCTGGAGGTGCGCCGGCGCGTGCCCGGCGCTCGGGTCGTCAAGGCCTTCAACACCCTGTACTCGGTCACCCTGGCCGACTGAGCCGGACGGTCTGCCGTCGACGGCGGGCCGCTGACGATGCCGATCAGCCGGGATGATCCGGCGGCAGCGGCTCTCGTGGCCGATCTCGTCCAGGACACGGGGTACGAGCCGGTGAACATCGGCAGCCTCGCCGGGGCATCCCGCCAGGAGCCCGGCTGCCCCGTGTACGGCGAGGAGCTCACCGCCGCGCAGGTGCGCGACCGGCTCCGCGAGCTCGAGACAACTAACCTGGCCCTGGGCCGGCGTTCATGACCGAGGTGCTCGGCGCTGCAGATCAGGCCGCGTTCGCGGAGCTCGTCGATGAGAACGTCGTGGTCAACTCCGGCATCAGCCCCCTGGCCCCGGTGACCGGCCGGCAGGCCTTCGCGCAGGGCCTGACTCACTTGCCGCGTTCACGTTCGTGGACTTCACCCTCGAGGACCTCCTGGCCGTCGAGGACCGCGTGGTTGCCCGCTACCGCGCCCACGCCGACCATACCGGTGACCAGCTCGGTGTCCCCGCCACCGGCCGGCGGGTGACCATGTGGGGTACTCCGGCTCATGCGCTGGCGCGCCGGGCGGCTCGTCGAGGACTACGTCGCCGACATCAACTACGACTGGCCCTGGCTCGTCGCCCCCGCCTATCCCGACGGCATCGGCCGCACCGGCCTCAGCTGAATGCGGGCCGCTCACAGACCCGCCCCCCCGACTACGGCAGGAGCAGAACATTATGAGGTACCTCGCGATCAGCCGTCCCACCGGACGGCCGCGGAACACCGGCGAGCCCGACGACATGGACGCTGAGATCGCCAACGGGCGCCGGCTCTACGAACAGGGGGTCATCGTCGAGGGCTACATGGACCCCGGCTACAGCACCGCCTACTTCCTCATCGACGCCCCTGACCTCGACACCGTCCAGGCCCACCTCGCCACCTACCCACAGGTCAGATCCGGCCAGAGCACCTACGACGTCGTGCAGCTCATCGGCCTGCCCGCCATCGCCCAGTCGGCAAAAGATCACGGCCAGCCCCTGCCCGCCTGGTGGCCCCCCACCGCCAACTCCTAAGTTGACAGGCCTTTCTAGCTCCCCGTCAGCCGGGCCGACCAGAGTCCACCCTAGGTAGGTGGCGCCGGTCACCATGCTTACTTCAAGGCTGTTGGCGTGCAGCATCAGCGCGGCGGTTAGCGGCAGGGCGATTGACGTGACCGCGATTCCGCGGGCGCGACGGCAGACCCGCTCCAGTACCGCCCGAACCAGCGTGCGGACTGGCTGCTGGCTTCCCGCTGCCCGTCAGTTATCGCCTGCGCCACGTGCGGCGCCCTCGCCTTCCGTATCGATAACAGGCGGTCGCCGGCTGGCACGCCGGTCAGCCGGCGAAGAGGATGCTTTCGAATGACGTGCCAGTGGACTGCCGCCGAAGGCTCGCTCATTCGCACCGGAGGCATCGCGTAGGCGGCCTCGACCGCGAGCTACACTTCGCCGCCGAACGGCGGAGACATGCACATGATAGTGTATGTGCGTGCTGACCCGTCGGCTGCAGCTCCTTCTGGACGACGAGCGCTACGAACGAGTGCACGCCCTGGCCCGTCAGCGCGGGACATCTGTCGCCGCCATAATCCGGGAAGCCATCGACCGCGGACTACCCGTCGCGCAACGGCGGCGATCCGCGGCAGCCCGGCGGATTCTCGCCGCCGAGCCCATGGATGTCGCGGATCTGCGTGCCGAACTAGACGACCTGCGCGGACGCCGGGCATGATCGTCTTGGACACCACGGTCCTGGTCTACGCCGTAGGCGCGGAGCACCCGCTGAAGGCGCCTTGCCGACTGCTGGTCCGCGCCATCGCCGACGGCGACCTCCACGGCACCACCACCGTAGAAGTCATCCAGGAATTCACGCACGTCCGGGCACGCCGCCTGGAGCGGAAGGACGCGGCAGAGCTAGCGCGCGACTATACCGAGCTACTCTCACCGCTGCTCATAGTCGAAGAACCCGACCTGCGCGAAGGACTGCGCCTGTTCGAGGAGAGCACCGGCATCGGGGCCTTTGACGCCGTCTTGGCGGCGGCGGCGCACGCTGCCGGCGCCGACGCACTCGTATCCGCGGACACCGGTTTCGCCGCCCTCTCAAACGTGCGCCATGTCCTCCCTGATGCGGACGGCATCCGCTACCTGCTGCATTCCAGCGAGAAATGACGTACCTCCGGCCGCAGTGGGCCGACGGCAAGGAAACAGGGCCAGGCCGCCGCGAACTGCTGACGGGGCACCGCCGTGACAAGAACCATCTGCCGCCCGACGACCGTCGCCACCGCGCCAAAGCTCCAGCCCCCGCGGACGCATCCCAGCCTCGACGACGAGTCTGTCAATCTGAATTGACACCCGTTCGTTGTCAATCTAGACTGACAAACGTGAAAGCGGACAGCCTTACCGAGAACATCAGGTCCCAGGACCCCGCCGTGGGACTGCGCGCGGTGGGCGCCCTGCACCGCCTCGCCGAGCAGGTCGAGGCGGCCTCGGTCGCCAACGCCCGGCAGCAGGGCTGGTCCTGGGAACAGATCGGCGATGCGCTTGGCGTCTCCCGCCAGGCCGTCCACGCCAAGTACGGAAAGTGAGAAAGCCATGTTCGAGACCTTCACCCCCGAGACCCGGCGCGCCTTCGTCTCGGCCGTCGGCGAATCCCGCCTCCGCGGCGCCCGCCGCGTCGGCACCGAGCACCTCCTCCTCGGGCTCCTGCACGCCGACGCCGAGCCCGCCTCCCGCGCCCTCGGCGTCGACCTCGCGGCCGGCCGCGACACCCTGGACCGCCTCGACCAGGCTGCCCTCGCCGCCGTCGGCGTCGACGTCACCGGCCTCCACCACCCCGGCCCCCTCCCGGCGGCCCCCAAGCGGCCCACCCTGACCTCCGGCGCTCGAACCGTCCTGACTCAGGCGGCCCACGACGCCTCGGACGCCAAGGGCCGCCGCATAACCACCGGCCATCTGCTGCTCGCACTGCTCGCCGCCGATCAGCCGGACTCCGCGGCAGTCCTGCTGGCCGAGCTGGGCGTGAACCGCAACGAGGTGCGGGAGCGTCTCGCGGCGTCCGGGGCCTGATGTGCCCGGGCCTGATGTGCCCGGGGAATCCACGGAACTCCATCGGTCCTCCTTCTGAGGAGGCCCGACAAAGGCAAGCAGTCAGTCCCCCTCAAGGCTCCTCGGGCGCCAGGCCTCGCGGTAGTCAGCCGAGTGCGAGCCGATGCGCTGACGTGCATCGGCGTTGAGATGCTCGAAGCCGCTGGTGGAGGCGCAGGAGACCACTGTTCCGCCGTGCTTATCAAGATCAGCGCAGACCTGAAGGTTTACATCGAGGCCTACGACCCGGCCACCTTGCGGTCACCGGCTGACGCCCTGCCAGCCGGTTCTACCACTGGCAGCAGCCGGGCTGTCCGCCGATCCCGAACAGAAGCTGCGAACAAAGGGCTGGCCTACCTGCCCTACCTCAGATTGCCGTCTTGACCGGGGTGCCTCGCTCGCCGTAGGAGGCGGGAAAACCCTGACGCCAGCTCGGGTAGCGGAGCGTCCAGCCGAGTTCTTCCTTGGCCTTGGCATTCGATGCCCCGCGGGCCTGCGAGGACATTGTCACCATCTCGGCGCCCAGCATCAGGTTGCCGACCCAGGTGGGGACATGGAAGGGGCGCCTGGCGCCGAGCGCGCTCGCGAGGGCGGGCAGCCATTCGCTCATCGGGGCTGACTCGTCGTCGGTGATGTTGTAGACGGCGGGGCCGTCATGCTCGAGGGCGAGCACGGTCGCACTGGCCGCATCGTCGAGGTGGATGAACGGGGTGATGCCGGATCCCTTGCCGATGATCGGGTACTGCCGCCTGCCGACGGCCCTGGACATCTGGTCGGGAGCACCATAGCAGCCGCCGTAGCGCAGCACCACCCCTCCAGCGCCAAGGAATGCCTGGTCGACATAGGTCATGGCGGCGAAGGTCTGGCGCGCGGACTTCGGCGAGCTCGGGTCGAGCGGGTCGTCCTCGACCTTGACCAGGCTGCCCTCACGCAGGTAGCGGTAGGGAGCGAAGCTCTGGGCGACCAGGCGCTGGATGCCGGCCTCGCGGGCGGCGGCCAGGAGGTTATCCGTGCCCGCGGTCCGCAGCCGGTTGGTCCCCGCGAAAGTCTTGTCCAGGCTCCGGGACATGCCCGAGTTCGCCAGGGCAGTTGCCTCGTGGATGATCGCGTCAGGCCGGGTCTCGAGGACCACCTTGCGCACCGCCTGCGGGTCCAGCAGGTCGAGCGCGATGGGCTGCGCGTTGAGTGCCCGTACTCTCTCAGCCTTTCCCGGCGACCGGAACGTGCCGAGCACCTCGTGCCCCCGCCTGATCAGCTGAGGGACAAGCCGGGTGCCGATCGCGCCGCTCGCGCCAACGACCATGACTCGCATGAATCTGGCTCCTTTTCGTGGTCTATCCGGACGGCAACCGTCTCCGCGCCAACATCGATCGGTTCTGCGTGATACTTAGATGACGCATGGGCTCGCGGGAATGTGACCGATGAATGAGAACCAGTGGCTGGCTGACCAATTCGAGCAGCACCGGCCCCGGCTGCGGGCGGTGGCGTACCGGATGCTGGGCTCTGCCACCGAGTCTGACGACGCGGTACAAGAAGCATGGCTGCGGCTCAGCCGATCGGACGCGGACGAGATCGGGAACCTCGGGGGCTGGCTGACCACGGTGGTGGCCCGGGTATGCCTGAGCATGCTCCGCTCGCGGAAGTTTCTCCGCGAGGAACCCCTGGAAACCGGGCTGGCCGCCCCGGCGGAGCTGCATCCAGAGGGGGAGGCACTGCTCGCCGACTCGGTAGGGCTCGCCCTGCAGGTGGTGCTAGACACGCTGAAGCCCGACGAGCGCCTCGCCTTCGTCCTGCATGACATGTTTGACTTCCCGTTCGAGGAGATCGCATTCATGCTCGGCCGTAACCCCGCGGCGGTCCGTCAACTGGCCAGCCGGGGGCGCCGCCGGGTTAAGGCCGCGGAGATCCCTGGTAACGGGAATACCGCCCGCCAGCACAAGGTCGTGAGCGCCTTCTTCGCCGCCGCCCGGGGCGGCGACTTCGACGCCCTGGTCGCCGCGCTCAGCCCGGACGTCGTGCTGCGCATCGACGCGGACGTCCCCGGCAGCCCGGCCTTCAAGGTGGTCCGCGGGGCGCACGACGTGGCCAGACAGGCGCTCAACGGGCTGGCGCCCGCCCTCCGCTCGGTGGAGCTGCACCCTGTGCTCGTGCACGGGGCGACTGGCGTGATCGTCACCCGGCGCGGGCTGCCCGTCACGGTGATGCGCTTTGCGGTGGCCGACGACAAGATCGTCGAGATCAGCGCCGTCACCGACCCGGAGCACGTCCAGGCGGCCACGGCGGGTCTGGTCCGGGACTTCGAGCAGCACGCGGCAGCCGGTGTCCCGGCTTGCCGTGCAGTCCAGCACGTCGTAGCATGAGTCGGCACCATGCGCCGCTAGCTCAATTGGCAGAGCAACAGACTCTTAATCTGTGGGTTCGGGGTTCAAGTCCCTGGCGGCGCACCGCTTTGACCGTTGGCCGCGGGCACGTGGGCCTGGCTCGCTCAGCGGAAGGAGCGGCCGGTGACCGTAGACCGGCTGCTGCCGACCGCCGAGGCCGCTGACCTGATCGAGGTCGTGCGGGAGCTAGCAGAACGCGAATTGCGCCCGGTGGCCGCGCGGCATGAACGGGCAGAAATTTTCCCGCGTGAGATTTTCCGCTTGCTCGGCAGAACCGGGCTGCTCGGACTGCCCTACCCGGAGGATCTGGGCGGGTCCGGCCAGCCTTACGAGGTCTTCCTGCAGGCGCTGGAGGAGATCGCCGCGGTCTGGGCCAGCGTCGCGGTCGGGGTCAGCGTGCACGTGATGACCTGTTACCCGCTGGCGACCCGCGGCAGCGCCGGGCAGCAGCAGCGGTGGCTGCCGGAGATGCTCGGCGGGGACCTGCTCGGCGGCTACTGCCTGTCGGAGGCCGACGCCGGCTCGGACCCGGCCGCCCTGCGGACCACTGCCGTCCCGGCACGCGGCGGCTTCATGGTCAACGGCACCAAGGCGTGGGTCACGCACGGCAGTCAGGCCGACTACTACACGGTGATGGCCCGGACCGGGCCGGACCGGGCCGCGGGCGTTTCCTGCTTCCTCGTCGACGCGGGAACCGCCGGGCTGTCGTTCGGGGTGCCGGAGCAGAAGATGGGCCTGACCGGGTCGGTCACCACGACGGTCCGTTTCGATGATGCGCTGCTCGATGGTGACCGCATGATCGGCGCGGCCGGGCAGGGGCTGCCGATCGCCCTGGAGGCCCTCGACGCCGGGCGGCTGGGCATCGCCGCCGTCGCGGTCGGCCTCGCGCAGGGCGCCCTGGACGAGGCCGTGGCGTACGCCGCCCAGCGGGTCACCTTCGGTCGGCCCGTCATCGAGCACCAGGGCCTGGCGTTCCTGCTGGCCGACATGGAAGCGGCCGTGCACACCTCAAGGGCGGCCTACCTGGACGCGGCACGGCGCAAGGACGCGGGGCGGCCTTATACTCGCCAGGCCAGCATCGCGAAGCTTGTCGCCACTGACGCCGCGATGCAGGTCACTACCGACGCGGTGCAGGTCTTCGGCGGCAACGGCTACACCCGCGACTTCCCCGTCGAGCGGTACATGCGCGAGGCGAAGGTCATGCAGATCTTCGAGGGCACCAACCAGATCCAGCGGATGGTCATCAGCCGCCACCTGGCCCGCGGCGGCGCCCGGCCGAAATCACCGCGGTAATCACCGCCGGAAAGCACGAAGGCCACCGCGCCCCGGCGGCGGCGGCCGTGATCGCCGCCGCCGGGCTTACCGGTGCGGCTAGCTAGCGAATTTCTGCTTCAGTTCGTCCGCGCTCTGCCCCAGCTGGTCATCGCCGGGAATACGGCCCTGCGGGGTGGCCTTATCGACCATCTGCGGGAGTGCCTGCGCGAGCTGATCGCTGGCCTCCTCGGGCGTAGTGCCGGACTGCTGGGCGAAAGTCCGCAGGGACTCCGGGTCTAGGGCGCCCTTGACCTGCGCGCCCGTCACCGGCTCGTTCCTCCCGGTGCCGACCCACGACTGCACCTGGTCGCCCATGCCGCTCTGGCTGAGCTTGGACACCATCCCCTGCAGGCCGCCGGCGCCCCCGGCGCCGCCGCCGAACAGCTTCGCGACCGAGGCGATGCCGCCCCCTTCGCCCTGGCCGCCGACCTTTGACATGATCCCGTCCATGATTCCCATGTCTCTCCCCCCGTTGGTAACGCTGGACTACTGAATGATTGCATAGCGTAATTTCGGGGTGACACTGCCCCTGCTCCCGGACCGCTGCCGGCGAGATAGCACCGCGGCCGGGGCCATCGCTGTTAGGGCGACGGCAGCGGGGCGAAAAGGTCGACCGGGGTTCCGTCCGGGTCCCGTACGACGGCGTAGCGCATCCCCCAGAAGGCGTCCCAGGGGGCCAGGTGACCGTGGTAGCCGGCGCTGGTGATCGCCGTCCAGGCTGCGTCGACTTCGGCCGGGCTGTCGCACGCAAAGCCGAGTGCAACGCGATGGCCGTCGCCGCGCGGAGCCGACCAGTGCGGGTCAAACGACCGGATGGTGTCCTCGGTGTCCCACGCGATGCGCAGGCCGCCCAGCTCGGCCTCGGCATGCGGCTCGTTGTCCGCGGCGGCCGGGACGGGCACGCCCAGGAGGCGGTAGAACGCCAGCGTGGCCGTCATGTCCGCGACCACCAGCTCGATAACAGCGGCGTGAAGTTTCATCCGCCCACCCTAGCCACTCGCGCCGTGCCGTGGTGGATCGCGGCCGGATCCTCGAAAACGCTGCCGGGCAGCGGAGCGTGCCGCGCCAGCAGCTCCACTAGCTAGACTCGTGCACAGCTCCGCGGGCCAGGCGCGGTGGCACGGCCGCCCAGCGGACCAGAGCCGCTAAATCGGCGCGCAACGGCGCGGTTCCTGCCGTCCGATCGTTAAGTAGCAAAGGTGGCTGTCGTGGGTACTCTCGGCCGGTGGTGCTTTCGCCACCGCAAGCTCGTCCTGGCCATCTGGCTGATCGCCCTGGTGGGCTCGTTCGCCGCTGACCGGGCGGCGCACGCCAGCTACTCCAGCAGGTTCGCGCTCCCGCACACTGAGTCCGCGACGGCCCTCGCGCTGCTGCAGAAAGACTTCCCGGCCGTCTCCGGCGACACTGACCAGATAGTGCTGCACGCCAGGACCGGGACCGTGCAGGACCCGGCGGTGAAATCCGCCGCCGAGTCGATGCTGCGCAAGGTCGCCGCCCTGCCGCACGTCGTCACCGTGCTCAGCCCGTACGCAGTCCCGGCCGGCCCGCAGGTCAGCAGGGACGGCACGGTGGCGTTCGCGACCGTCATCTTCGACCAGCAGGCCGACCTGCTGCCGCTGCCGGCCATCCGCACGGTCATCGCGACGGCGCAGGCTGCGCAGAGTCCGGCGCTTCAGGTGGCCCTGGGCGGCCAGGCCATCCAGCAGACCGAGGTGGCCTCCAGTTCCACCAGCACCCTCATCGGGATCATCTTCGCCCTGCTCGTGCTGGGCGCCGCGTTCGGCGCGCTGTTCGCCGCGTTCCTGCCGCTGATCACCGCCCTGATCGCGATCGGGATCGGCTTCTCCCTCACCGGCCTGCTCACGCACGTGTTCTCGGTGGCCAGCTTCGCCACCATCCTCGGCGTGCTGATCGGCCTCGGCGTCGGCGTCGACTACGCGCTGTTCATCGTGACCCGGCACCGCACCGGGCTGCGCGGCGGCCGCAGTATCGAGGATGCCGCCGTGCATGCCGTCAACACTGCCGGGCGCGCCGTGTTTTTCGCCGGGCTCATCGTCTGCATCGCGCTGCTCGGCCAGTTCGCGCTCGGCCTGTCCTTCCTGTACGGGGTGGCGGTGGCGGCCACGATCACCGTCGCGCTGACGATGTTCGCGGCACTGACCCTGCTGCCGGCGCTGCTGGGCTTCTTCGGGATGAAGATCCTCAGCCGCAGGCAGCGGTCCCGGCTGGCCGCATCCGGCCCGCAGGCCGAGGTGACGACCGGCTTCTGGCAGCGCTGGGCGGAGGCCATCGAGCGCCATCCCGTGCTGCCCGCGATAGCTGCCGCGGCTGCGCTCATCGTGATCGCGCTGCCGGTCGTCAGCATCCACCTCGGCCTGGACGACGCGGGCAGCGACCCGGCGGCCACGACCACCCGCCAGGCGTACGACCTGCTGGCGCGGGGGTTCGGGCCGGGATTCAACGGGCCGCTGCAGCTGGTCGCCGAGATCCGCTCGCCGGCTGACGAGGCGCGGTTCGCCGCGGTCGTGCAGTCGGCCGGCCGTCAGCCCGGCGTCGTGGCGGTCACCCCGCCGCGGCCGAGCCCCAACGGCAAGCTCGCCGTCGCCAACGTGTACCCGTCCACCAGCCCGCAGGCGCTGGCGACCTCAGCGCTGCTGACCCGGCTGCGCAGCAACGTCATCCCGCAGGCGACGGCGGGCAGCGGCCTGACCGTCCTGGTCGGCGGGTCGACCGCGATCCAGCATGACTTTTCCAGCGTGCTGGCCGGGAAGATACCGCTGTTCATCGCCGTGGTGGTGATCCTTGCCTTCCTCCTGCTGATGGCCGTGTTCCGCAGCCTGCTGATCCCGCTGGTCGCCTCCGTGATGAACCTGCTGTCGGTCGGCGCCGCGCTCGGCATCATGAACGCAGTCTTCGAGTGGAGCTGGGGCCACTCGCTCATCGGGCTATCCGGCACGGCGCCGGTCGAGGTCTTCATCCCGGTGCTGCTCTTCTCGATCTTGTTCGGCCTGTCGATGGACTACCAGGTGTTCCTGGTCAGCCGGATGCACGAACAGTGGCTGGCGACGCGCGATAACCGGCAGGCAGTGACCCTCGGCCAGGCCGAGACCGGCCGGGTGATCACGGCCGCGGCAACGATCATGATCCTCGTCTTCGTCTCGTTCATCTTCGGCGGCAGCATCATCATCAAGCAGTTCGGCGTCGGCCTGGCCGCCGCGGTCATCCTGGACGCGTTCATCATCCGCACCGTGCTGGTCCCCGCCCTCATGCACATGTTGGGCGACCGAAACTGGTGGCTGCCGGGCTGGCTCGACCGGAGGGTCCCGCACCTGTCGCTGGAAGCGGCCGATCAGCCGGAGCCCGGCGTCAGCGATCCGGTCGCGCCGGCCGGCACCGGCCGAATGTAACCGCCGGCCGGCCTCCCGGCGGCCGATCTTAGCTGGCATGCCGCCGGGTGGCTGGCGGCCGGGAGGCTGGCGGCCGGCCAGCTAGGATCGGCTCGGGCCCCGCAGGGTTCGCCGTTACCGGGGAGGCTTGCCATGTCAGCACCGTCAACCGAGTCAGCCGCGTTCCGCAGCGCTCTCGCCGTCATCCGCGAAGTCGAGCCGCGCGTCGCGGACGCGATCGCCGCTGAGCTGACCGGGCAGCGCGACTCGCTGAAACTGATCGCCAGCGAGAACTACGCTTCCCCGGCCGTGCTGCTGGCAATGGGAAACTGGCTGTCCGACAAGTACGCCGAGGGCACCATCGGGCACCGCTTCTATGCCGGCTGCGTCAACGTGGACACGGTCGAGGCGCTTGCCGCCGAGCACGCGCGCGAGCTTTTCGGCGCGCCACATGCGTATGTCCAGCCGCACTCGGGCATCGACGCCAACCTGGTGGCCTACTGGGCGATCCTGGCCGACCGGGTAGAGGCGCCGGCACTGGAGAAGGCGCAGGTGCGCCAGGTCAACGATCTCAGCGAGCAGGACTGGGCCGTGCTGCGCCGCGAGCTGGGCAATCAGCGGCTGCTCGGGATGTCCCTGGACGCCGGCGGTCACCTCACACACGGTTTCCGGCCCAACATTTCCGGCAAGATGTTTGACCAGCGTTCCTACGGCACCGACCCGGTGACCGGGCGCATCGACTACCAGGTGTTGCGCGAGACCGCCAGGGAGTTCCGCCCGCTGGTGCTCGTCGCCGGGTACTCGGCGTACCCCCGCAAGATTAACTTCGCGGTGCTGCGGGAAATCGCCGACGAGGTCGGCGCGGTCCTCATGGTGGACATGGCGCACTTCGCCGGCCTCGTCGCCGGCAAGGTGTTCAGCGGCGATTTCGATCCGGTGCCGCACGCGCAGATTGTCACGACGACGACGCACAAGTCGCTGCGCGGGCCGCGCGGCGGGATGGTGCTGTGCGGACCCGAGCTCGCCAGCCAGGTCGACCGGGGCTGCCCCATGGTCCTCGGCGGCCCGCTGCCGAACGTCATCGCGGCCAAGGCCGTCGCGCTCGCCGAGGCACGCCGGCCCGGCTTCCGGGACTACGCCCGGGCGATCGTGGCCAATTCCCGCGCACTGGCCGAGGGACTGCTGCGGCGCGGGGCCGTCCTGATCACCGGCGGCACCGATAACCACCTGGCCCTCATCGACGTGCACCGCTACGGCCTTACCGGCCGTCAGGCCGAGCAGGCCCTGCTGGCGGCGGGCATCGTAACGAACCGCAACGCGATCCCTGGCGACCCGAACGGCGCCTGGTACACCTCGGGGATCCGGATCGGCACCCCGGCGCTGACCACCCGCGGCCTGGGCACCGCGGAGATGGATATGATCGCCGGGCTGATCACCGCCGTGCTCCGCGCGACCGCCCCCGCGGCCGGCCCCAGCGGCGCGCCGTCCAAAGCTCACTACACCCTGGACCCCGCAGTGGCGGCCCGCGTCTCGGCGCAGGCCGCCGAGATGCTGGCCGGCTACCCGCTCTACCCGGACGTCAGCCTCGGCTGACAACAAGAAGGAACAACTTATGCACCGGATGCGGGTATTGCGGCCGCCGGTTCTCGCGGCGGTCATCGCGCTGTGCTGCGCGGCGCCCGCCGCTGCAAAGACCCCGCCCGCCGCTGCCAGCAAGGCGCCCGCCGCCGCAGCCGCAGCCGGGCTGGCGACGCGGACCGCAGCCGGGCAGGCGACGCGGATCGCGGCCGCGACGCGGACCGCAGCCGCCCTGCGGGCAGGGCGCGGCGGCTGCACTCCGATGCCGGTGCTTTCCCGCAGCCTGGCCGACACGTCGGGACGCCCGATGAGCGCTGCCGGGGGCGGCCGGGCTGCCGCCTGGAACCTGGTGCTGGGCGCGGCTGACGGCAGCCGGATCAGCGTTACCGCGCCGCCGCCCGGCTTTCGCGCTTCGTCCGCTACCAGCCGGGAGCTGTCCTTGCTGGGCCTGCAGTCGGCAGCGACCCGGCGGCTGCTGGCGGCGGCCGGCGCGGCGGGCATCCGGTACGTGCCCGCTGTCGGGCTCTGCCAGCTGGCCGGCCTGAGTTACGGCGCGCAGCTGCACGCCGGCGGCAACCAGTCGCAGAACTGGGCCGGCCCCGCCTTGTACGCGGGGGGCAGGCACAGCCGGTTCTTCCAGGTCGTCGCAGCTTTCCGGCAGCCGCGTTTCCGCAGCTCCTGTGCTGCCGTGTCGGACCACGCGATCTGGACCGGCCTGGGCGGTTACCGCGGCAGCGACCTGATCCAGGCGGGCACGGACTCCCAGGCGGGCAGCAGCGGGCGCAGCCATGCTTTTGCCTGGTTCGAGATCATCGGGCTCAACCGCGTGGAGCCGCCGCAGGAGCTCGACCCGGCCCGGTTCCCGGTCACGGCCGGAAACCGGCTCCTGATCCAGACCTCCTACCGGCACGGTCAAATGACGTTCCTGTTCATAAATTACGGCAGCCGAAAATACGCTGTGCTGACCATCACCCGCGCCTACGGCCACCGTGCTTCCTACTATTACGATGGCGCTTCGGCGGAAGTCATCAACGAGCGGGCCTCCACCCGCAGCGGGTTCCTGCAGTACCGGGCGCCGGCCGGCGGCCGCGTGTCCGTCCTGGCGGCGGCGTTTAACGGTAACCAGACGGCAAAGTCCGACGGCAGGTACCTGCACGTGCTGACCATGACGAGCAGACCCGGCGGCCCGGCGCTGGACGAGGTGGGCGGCGTGACCTCAGCCCGGACCTACAGTTCCTGGCACGATCAGTGGCGCCGGTGCAGTTAACCCGGCGGCTGCCTTAAGGGACCAGGGGCAGGGACGAACTGGTCCGGCTATCCGCTGCCTGCCCCGACCCGAACGAGGTTCCCGTGCCCCACTCCCCGGCCCGCCTGGACGCCGACGTCGTGCTGCGCGCGGACGCAGTCGACCTTGTTCGCGGCGACCGGCTGCTGCTGGACCAGATCAGTTTTACCGTGCGAGCCGGCGAGCACTGGGCCCTGCTCGGGCCGAACGGCGCCGGCAAGAGCACTTTGCTGCGCCTCCTGGCCACCTACGCGCATCCGACCAGGGGGCACGTCGATATTCTCGGCAGCCGGCTCGGCCGGGTCAACGTCTTCACGCTGCGTCCCTGGATCGGCCACGTCAGCCCGCATCATCCGCTGACGCGGGCACTGACCGTCCGGGAAGTAGTGCTTACCGGTGCCACCGGCACGATCGAGCTGGCGCCGGACCGGCCGGCTAGCACGGCGCAGTTTGACCGCGCCGACGCGCTCACCGAGCTGATGGGGCTGACCCGGCTGGCCGGATCCCGCTGGCCGGTGCTGTCTCAGGGCGAACGCGGCCGCACGCTTATCGCCCGCGCCTTGATGGCGCGGCCGCGCGTCCTGCTGCTGGACGAGCCCGCAGCCGGCCTGGACATCGCGGGGCGCGAGCAGCTGCTGGCGAGTATCACCGAGCTGCGCGCGTCACAGCCCGGCCTGGCCACCGTGCTGGTCACTCATCACCTGGAAGAGCTGCCGGCCAGCACGTCGCACGCGCTGCTGCTGCGAGATGGCCGGCAGCTGGCGGCCGGCCCGGTCAGTGAGGTGCTCACCACGGAGCTGGTCAGCGAGTGCTTCGACTATCCGGTGGCAATCGCCCGTAACGCCGGCCGCTGGGCCGGGGTTGCCGGAGCCCGGCCGGGCGCCTGAGCTAAACACCAACGGGTCCGCCAGCGCTGCGCGGACGCAGGCTCGCGGACCCGTTGGGTGCTGCGGACGGCGCGGCTACTTGCAGAGCAGCTCAGCGCCGGCCGGAGCCCGGTCTGGTCAGATCGGGTGAACCTGCTCGGCCTGCGGGCCCTTGGGGCCTTGACCTGCGGTGAAGTCCACGCGCTGGTTCTCTTCGAGACTGCGGTAACCATCAGTCTGGATGGCCGAGTGATGAACGAAAACGTCTGCGGTGCCGTCATCGGGGGCGATGAAACCGTACCCCTTGTCGGCGTTGAACCACTTCACGGTGCCTTGAGCCATCTGCTTTTCTCCTGCTGAACGATCTTTGAGACGCACGTATGTGCGTCCCAGGCTGCTGCGACCGTCTGCCCGGAGGCTAGGCTACTGCCACCCGCGACGCCCGCTGTCAGAATTCGCAGGCGCTGTGAAACGTACACGAAATTCGACTACAACCAAGACCATCTAACACCATCACCGGCTATGCGCGTCCCGAAGTCGAGAAATTTGCCATCCGGGACCGCAATCGCGGGTCCCGGCCGTCCGGGTCCGCCGGTCTCCGCCGCAGCGCCGCGAGCGCGTCACCGGCAGCGTGCGCAACGGTTTGACCGGGGACTTTGCGCGCGGCCGAGCTACGTTCAGGCTCGCGCAGCGGGGGTAAGTCACGAAAGTCAGCTGCGACTGGAGAGACCGGAAAATGTTTGCGGCAGGCGACGTCCGGGAGTATCGAGCTGGACCTTAGCTGGCGAGGAGAGTCTTTGAGATGGCACTGTTCCTGCTGCTGATCATCGCGGCGATCGCGCTCGGCATCATCGGCGTGCTCGTCAAGGGCCTGATCTACCTGCTGATCATCGGGGTGATCATCCTGATCATCGACCTTGTCCTGTTCGGTGCGCGCCGCGGCAGGCGGGCGGGCCGCTAGCCAGGTCTGGCCGGCCCGGTCCGCAACCGCCCGGTCCGCGGCTCAGGCGACGACTCTGACCGCGGACGAGCCATCGGGACGGCGGCGCACTTCCAGCCGCTCGGGGATCCTGTCCTTCAGGTCGGCCACGTGGCTGACGATGCCCACCACCCGGCCGCGATCGCGCAGGTCGTCGATGACGCCGAGTACCTGGTCCAGCGTCTCCGGATCAAGCGACCCGAAGCCCTCGTCGATAAACAGGGTGTCCAGGTCCACGCCCCCGGCCTCCGCCTTCACCACGTCAGCCAGGCCGAGTGCCAGCGCCAGCGAGGTGTAGAACGTCTCGCCGCCGGACAGCGACCTGGGGCCGCGCTCCTCGCCGGTATGCCGGTCTAGCACTGACAGCATCAGGCCGCCGCGCTGGCGCCGGGTTTCGCCCGCGTCACTGCGCCGCAGCTCGTAGCGGCCCGACGACATCACCGCCAGCCGGACGTTCGCGGCCGCGACGACCTGCTCGAAGCAGCGCCGCAGCACGTACGTGGTGAGCGCCACTCGCCGGTGGCCGCCCATTCCCTTCGCCAGCGCGGCCAGGTAGATGACGGGATCGGTGGCCAGGACGACGGCGTCCGCGTGATCCTGCACGGCCGCCAGCTCGCTGAGCCGCGCGCGCAGCCGCTCCGCCCGAGCCAGCTGAGCCTCCCAGGCGCTGCGTGCCTCCCGGTCGGCGTCCTGCGCGCGGCACGCGGCAGCATCGGCTTGCCGGGCTGCCGCGTGCACCGCGTCCGCGTCGGCGGGATCCAGGCCGGCTAGGTCCGGGGCAGCTGCCGCCGACCGCAGCGCGGCCAGTCCCGAGTTCCACCACACCACCTGCGTTTCCAGCAGCAGTAGCGGCTCCGCCGCCAGCGCCGCCTGGCTGGCCAGCTCGAGGGTGGCGAAGCCGCGGCCAAGCGCTTCGCCCGTGGCCCGCGAATGCGCGGCGTCCTGCCCGGAAACCGCGGCGGCCAGCGCGTCCAGTGCCGCCGCCAGCGCCCGGTCGGCGCGGGCGGCCCGCCGCAGTGCCCGCTGCCTGGCAGCGGCCGAAGGATGACCGTGCGCCGCGACGTCGACCGCCGCCTGCACCGCGGCCAGCTCGCGCTGCGCCTGCCCGGCCCGCTGCGCGGCCGCCTCGGCGGCCGTGGCGGCAGCGACCAGATCGGCGCTGACCCGCTGCTGCTCCTCCAGAAGCCCCGCCAGTTCCGGGGCCAGCAGCTCTGCCGCCGCGACGGCGCGGGCGGCACTGTCGATTCGCGCCGCCAGGGCACCCAGCGCGGCGGTCAGGCTGTCAGCCGTCAGTCCCCCGGTCACCGCCGCCGCAGCGGACACCTGGCCGTCCAGCTCACCCAGTCCCGCCTGCGCCTGGCGCCGCCGCTCCTGCGCCCCGTCGCGCCGGGCGGCTGCGGCGGCCATGTCCTGCTCGGACACCGCATCCTGGCCGCGCTGAGCCGGCGCCGGATGCTCGGTCGAGCCGCAGACCGGGCAGCCGGCACCCCGGGCCAGTCCGGCCGCAAGCTCGGCGGCCATGCCCGCCAGCCGCGTCGCCATCAGCCGCTGATAGGCGTCCACCAGCTGCTGATGCGCGTCAACCGCAGCGGCAGCTGCACTGGCGGCCCCGCCGCGCAGTGGCTCCAGCTCGGCCAGCCGGACAGCCGCCGCATGCCGGCCCCGGGTGGCTTCTAGCTCCGCCTGCGCGCCGCCGGCCGCCGCTACCTCGATACTGGCCGCAGCCAGGCGTCCTGTCAGCGCCGCGATTTGCCCCGGCAGTTCGCGCTGCGTTGTTGTCAGCGATCCGGCCAGGGCCGCAGCACCAGCGGCGGCTTCCTGCAGCTCCGCGAGGGACGCTGCCCGGCCGGGGAGCGTCGCCTCGGCGTCCACCAGGTACTGCAGCTGCGCGGCCGCCGCTTCCGCCGCCGCCGCGCGGGCAGCCGCGGCCGAGCCGCCGGGACCGGCCGGCAGGTCCGCCACCGGGCCGCGGTCAGCCTCGCCGGCGGCCAGCGGCGCGGCGGCGCGGCCGACCGCGGACCTGGCCTCGGTCAGCACGGCCGGCAGTGCATCGCGGGCAGCGGCCACGGCGGACTGCGTCTCGGCCAGAGCGGCCAGCAACGGGCGCACGGGATCGGCCTGCCGGGCCGCTGCCAGCTGCCCGGCCCGCTGCTCGTGCGCGGCCGCGCCGGATTCGTGCTCGGCGAGCCGGGCGAGCGCCTCGGTCAGCCGGCTCATCAGCCCCGCCTGCAGCCTGGCCCGGTCCTGCCCGGCGGCTGCCGTCCGCAGCTGCGCCCCGGCCAGCTGCAGCGCCTCCCCGGTGAGCGCAACGGTCGCCGCGAGGTCATCGCCGATCTGCTTGAATTGCACGGCGCGTTCGGCTGCGGTCAGCGCCAGCAGCTCGCCGCGCTGCGGTGCGTCCAGCCCGGCGGCCTCGGCCGCCGCGGCCACGGCAGTGCTGATCGCGGCGTCCGCGTCCTGCCGGGCGACAGCCGCCGCACCGCGGCGCTGGTCCAGCTCCGCGGTAATCCGGTCGTAAAGCTGCGTACCGAACAGCCTGGTCAGGACCGCTCGCCGGTCATCGTCGTCGCAACGAAGGAACCTGGCGAACTCCCCCTGCGGCAGCAGCATCACCTGGGTGAACTGCTCCCGGTTCAGCCCTACTTTATCGGTGATCAGGTCAGCCGCTTCGGCCTTGTTCGACGACAGGCTGGTCCAGCCGGCCGTGTCCCGGCGCTGCAGATGCACCCGGCACGCCGCGGTCGTGCAGCCCTGACCGCGCTTCTTAGGACGCTCATGCTCGGGCACCCGGCAGATCCGGTAACGGACGCCGCCCAGTGAGAACTCCAGGGTGACCGACGGCTCGGTACCGGGCGCGGCGAAATCCGAGTGCAGCCGGTCGGCGCCGGACTCATCGCCGGCCAGGCCGCCGTACAGCGCGAAGGTGATCGCGTCCAGAATCGTGCTCTTGCCCGCGCCGGTCGGGCCCTCCAGCAGGAACAGCCCGCTGCGCGCCAGCAGGTCGAAGTCGACGTGCTGCGCTGCCGCATAGGGGCCGAAAGCCTGCAGGTCCAGGCTATGCAGCCGCATCAGGCCGCCGCCTGCTCGCGCTGCGCACGTTCTACCGCGTCCTGCAGCACCAGCCGCTGCGACTCATCGGGCGGCCCGCCGCTGGTGAACTCCACGAACATGCCGCAGATCGCCGCCGCGTCGGTGGTCTGCGCCAGCCGCCGGAGATCATCATCGGCGCTGATCAGGCCGTCTTCGGGAGCGAAATCGAGGACCAGGGTATGCGGCCATTTTTCCCGCAGCCGCTCCATCGGCGCGTGCGGCCGCACCGCGTCGGTGAGCACGACCTTGACCCACGCGGCCGCCAGGTCGGCCAGGTCGCCGTCGGCCCGGTGCAGCAGGTCGCCGAGCCTGCCCCGGACCTGGCGCAGCGGCCGGGGCACGGGCACGGGCAGCTGGGTCGTCCGCACCTGCCCGGCTCCGTCAATCTCCGTGAGGGTGACGGCCTTGACATGACCGCGCTCGGAAAACGAGAACGCCAGCGGCGACCCCGAATACCGGACGACTGTGCCGCCGGGACCGCCCGCGCCAGCCGCGATCTGCTGGCTGCCGTGCAGGTGCCCGAGTGCGGCATAGGTAAGGCCGGCGAAGACCGAGGCCGGCGCGTCGCCGATACCACCGACGCGAATGTCCCGTTCGGAAGCAGAAATCTCGCCACCGGTAACGAACGCGTGCGCGGCGACGACGACCCGGCCGATGCCCCGGTCCGCCGCGTCCGCGCGGATCAGCGCCGCGGCCGCGGCCAGCACCGCGGTGTGCGAGCGCTCGGCCACGCCGAGCTCGGTCATCACCGCGTCCGGAAGCAGGTAGGGAATCCCGTAGATGGCCACGTCGCCGTGCGCGTCGGCCACGATCACCGGCCGGGTGATGTCCGGCACGCAGGTACGCAGGTGGACGCCGGCCAGCTCGCTGAGCCGGGCGCCGAACCCCAGCCGCACCGCCGAGTCGTGATTCCCGCTCGTGATGAGCACCGGGATGCGCGCGCTGGCGAACCCGTGCAGGGCCCGGTCCAGGATCGTCACCGCGTCGGTGCTGGGGACCGCCCGGTCGTACACGTCCCCGGCCACCACCACCGCGTCCGCCTGGTGGCGGACCGCCTGGGCGAGCAGCCATTCCAGGAAGACGGACTGATGCTCCAGCAGGCTCTCGCCGTGCAAGGTCCGGCCCAGGTGCCAGTCGGACGTGTGGATCAGTCTCATAACCGCGCCGCGTGCTCCCGTGACAGGCCGGTGACGGCCGGGCGGATCGGGCAGTCCTGCTGCTGCCATCATGGCGGCCGGGTCCGACAGTTCCCGCGACCGCCGGATCGCGGCGTGTCGCGAGGGCGCGGCGGCAGGTTCCAGCGCGAAATCTGGCAGCCTGATGAATAGCCAGCGGCTCGCGGGAAAGAGAGGGAAGCCGGCGCCGGGCGGCAACGCAGCCGCGCGCAGGGGCTGCGCAGCGAGCCTTCCGCGGCCCACCGTAACGCAGTCGAACAGGAGAAAGCTGTGCGGGCACTGACATGGCAGGGCAACGAGAACGTCGCGGTGACCGACGTTCCTGATCCGCGGATACAGGAGCCGAACGACATAATTATCCGGGTGACGTCCACCGCGATCTGCGGCTCGGACCTGCACCTGTACGGCGTGCTGGGGCCGTACCTCAAGCCGGGCGACGTGCTCGGGCACGAGGCGATGGGCATCGTGGAAGAAGTCGGCCCGCAGATTACCGGCCTGCAGGCCGGCGACCGGGTCGTCGTGCCGTTCAACATCTCCTGCGGGCACTGCTGGATGTGCAGCCGCGGGCTTTTTGCGCAGTGCGAGACCACACAGGTACGAGCCGAGGGCAAGGGCGCGTCGCTGTTCGGTTACACGTCGCTGTACGGGTCTGTGCCCGGTGGCCAGGCACAGTACCTGCGGGTGCCGCAAGCCCAGTTCGGGCCGATCAAGATCCCGCACGACGGGCCGGACGAGCAGTTCCTCTACCTGTCTGACATCCTGCCCACCGCCTACCAGGCCGTCATCTACGCCGACGTGCCTGAGGGCGGCACTCTCGCGGTACTCGGGCTCGGACCGGTGGGGCAGTTCGCGGTCCGGATCGCCCGGCAGCTCGGCGTCGGCCGGATCATTGGCGTCGACCAGGTACCCGAGCGCCGGGCAGCCGCCGAGCGATTCGGCGCGCAGACACTCAACCCGGACAAACTCGACGACACGGCAGGCACCCTGATCGAGCTGGTTGACGGCCGCGGCCCGGACGCCATCATCGACGCGGTCGGGATGGAGGCGCACGGCCACGATGAGCCTCGCGGCAGCGCCCTGGCTTCGGTGGCGCAGAAGGCTACCGGGCTGCTACCCGACTCAGTCGCGCAGAAGATCACCGACAAGGCGGGGGTGGACCGGCTGGACGCGCTGCATGCCGCGGTCAAGGGCGTACGGCGCGGCGGCACCGTCTCGGTCAGCGGCGTCTACGGCGGCGAGGCCGACCCGATGCCGATGATGGAGATTTTCGACCGCGGCGTGCAGCTGCGGATGGGCCAGGCACACGTCAAGCGCTGGATTGATGACCTGATGCCGCTGGTCAGCGATAGCAGCGACCCGCTGGGCGTACGGCAGTTCGCCACCCACCACCTGGCGCTGGAAGACGCCCCGCATGGCTACGAGATCTTCCGCGACAAGGCCGAGGGCTGCATCAAGGTTGTACTGCAGCCCTGACGGCTACCGGGCGGGACGGCGGGGGCGGCCAGCTCCCTCGCTGTCCCGCTGGCTACTGTCCCGCTGGCTGCCCCGAACTGCACGACCGCGATGCGGGCAGGCGGCAATTCGACAGTAATCGAATTCATGTTCTACTAGCAATGTGCGCGAAAATGATCGTCCTGCCTGGTGGCGCTACCCGGCGGGATGCCCAGCCGGGCATCCGTGGGGACCGGGCCGCGTAATCGTCGGCTGGATGCCGTGTGACTGCCCCGGCGCCCTGCAGCATCCCGGCCGCGGCCATCTATGGGTTCGGTGCGGCACCAGCGACTGCACCGCGACCTGGTACCGGCCCCGGCACGGGCCGCCGGGCTGACGCCGGAACTGCATCCGCGAACCGGCGTCTCGCGCAGTACCAGATCTACAATTACTGACCCGCCCGCGCGGGAACCGATCCCGTCTCCCGGCACGTCATAGCTGGCGAGCGCGAAAATGCTGGCCGAGGAGGAGAGCGATGAAGCGTCACCTAGTGACACTTTGTGTCCTGGGGGTCGGCGGCATCGCAATCACGGTCCCGGCGGCCCTGGCCGCAACTGCCGGATCCGCTGGCCACGGCCGCCCTGTCGCGCGCGCCTTGTCGTCGGCTGGCCCGGCTACGGGGGGGGTGCGGTACGGAGTGCCGGGCGGATAAGTGGAGGCCCGCAAAACCCGAACTGCCTCCTCATTCGCCCGGGACGCCCGGCAAGACGATCGTGAAAGTCATGCCGGTACCCAATCCTGCGTCCCTGTCAGTCGGCGCATCAGCGCTGTTCACGGTCTACCTGGGATGCTGGACTCCCGGGTTCTCGCTCAACGGGAAGAACTGGACAGCCGTGACATCGGTTCAGGTGCGGGACAGTTACTGGGCGCGGACACTGCGGCTGAATTCGAAATCTTCGGCTACCTTCCGCAACCCGGCCGGCGACCTCCTTCGGTTCGTGCCCGCCCCCGCCAGCGCCTACTGCTAGCCCGAGTTTCCGACGATCTTGATGCTGGCTGACTGTTGTTGCAGGTCAGGTGGGTTGCTGGTGCGGGTTTCGGCGTATGACCTAACTGCGGGGTGCCCAGGTGCCCAGCCCGAAGAGCTCGT